>WNEN01000022.1_pt1 | contig 30285 bp, 35 predicted proteins | sample 5399951 | NCBI WGS metagenome assembly WNEN01 (sample SAMN13153327, study PRJNA577476) | soil metagenome | isolation source: 20 cm grassland meadow soil 5 days after 1st rain plot 2 | place: USA:California | collected 2015-09-21
GGTCTCGCAATTTACGCGCCATTCACGGCCCGCTGCGCGCCGCCGAGTTTGAGCCGACGCGTCACGAACCACACGACGCCGGCGATCAATCCGAGCGGAAGAATCACGCCGAGCGATTGCACGAGCACCGACAAGAAGACGACGAAATTCCGCCACGCTTGCTTGAACGCCTCGCCCATCACGCTCTTGCCGGCGTCACCGACCACCGGGACCGGCTCGTGCACTGTGATGCTCAGCGTACTCATGGCGGTATGTGCCTGGAGGTAGCGGATCCGACCTTCGTAGCGCTCGATCTCTTCGCGAACCTGCGCGAGTGCTTGTTCGACATCCAGGACGTCTTTGAGTTTGCCGGTCCGCGTGGCAAGCAGGCCGATCAGGCGCTGTTCGAGTCTCCGGGCATTGTCCATTCGTGCCTGGACGTCCACAAATTCCTCGCCCACATCCTCGGCGTTCACGTTCACGGCCTCGACCTGGCCAATCGGCTTCAGCCCCGCCAAGACGTCGTTGAAGCGAGCGGCAGGGATTTTCACTTCGACAAACGCTTTCCGGTACTGGTTTTTGCCGGCTTCGATTCCGGTTCCACCCACATAACCGCCGAGTCGCGTAGCCAGCGCGTTCAATTGCGCGACTGCAGGCTCCAGGGAATCGACTTCCACCGTCGCCGTGGCCGTGCGGATGATCATGTTGGTGACCGTGACGTCGAACAGGGTTGGCGTCGGCAGCTCCGGGACAGCGGTGACCGCGACTTCGTCGTAGCCCTCGCGTACCGCCTGCGCGGCGCGTTCGTGTTGGACTGGGCCCGCCCCAGAGGAATCGGATGAGGCCCTGCGCGCCGCGGTATCGCAGGCAAGCACCGCCAGACAAAGGAGGAGAAGCGACCGTCTCATGGTAATGCTCCGGTGGGAGGTGTCCCAAAGAGACGGCGCTGACATGGCTCGTTGCACACGCCTGCGTGACGATTGAATGACAATTGAAGCTCAGAATCCACACCGTTCGTACATTTCACGTATGGACGCTCCCGTAGCCGTTCGACTCGCCAAGCTCAAGCGCGAAGCGGAGAAAGAGTGGCGAAAGAAATGGCGGCAGAAGCTGGGCAAAGCGGCTCCCTCCAGCGCTGCCGAATGGCGCGCCCTTGGCGGCGCTGCGATTGGGGCGGTCCTCAAGATCATCCTCATCATCGCGCTGCCGTTTGCCGTGCTGGTTCGCGGGTCTGTGTTCTTCTATGAGAATGGCGGGACGCCGGTGTGGCTCGCCGTTCTGACGGCAGCGATCCTGACGGGTGGGGTGGTCACGGCGTACGCTGTCTGGCTCGCCAGGAAGCTGATGCGGCGAGGCGTTCGCGGGGGCCGGGCGCTCGTGCTTCCGGTGGCCAAGTGGGTGGCGCTGCCGCTGGTGGTGTTCTACTGCGGCTATTCGTTACTCTATCTCGCGAGCGTCAACGCCAAGTCCGAGCCGGTGCGCGCCTATTACCGGTCGGTTCATCCGTTGTTACGCCTCGCGCTCTCGACCGCGATTCTGGCCGATCGCGACATCCTTATCACCGACACCGGCCGGCTGCCCGAGGACTACAGCCGCATGGGACTTCCGGTGAACAATCGCACGCGCCACTACATGCAGGCGGATGGGTGGATTCATGCGGTCGATCTGCGGACCACAGGACGGGGCCTCATCAAGAATCGTAGCCTGCAGCTCTACTTCTGGCTGATGGGATTCGAGACCCGGCGCCACGTGGGTACCGCCGACCATCTCCATGTCGAGCTGAATTAGGCAAACAGCTCTTGGAGCTCGGCGAACGGGATTCCGTACGCCTCGAGCGTTCCGTAGGTGCCTTTGTCCCGCCACTCCCGCGCCATCCGGCGCGCCAACCCCAACGTCGCGCGCATCGGTCCCGAGCCGAACGTCACGCGGCGCACGCCAAGCGCGGCGAACTCCTTGAGCGTCGGTCCGTTGGGTGTGCCGAGGATGTTGAGGGGCGCGTCGATCCGCTCGACGAGCCGTTCGATGGTGTCGCGGTCGGCGACGAAGGGTACGAACACCGAATCGGCGCCGGCGTCGTGGAAGGCGTTGCCGCGCCGTACCGCCTCTTCCAGTCGCTTGTCGCGCGGAAGCTCCGCCGCTTCAAACGCGTCTGTCCGCGCATTGAGGACCAGCGGCACGCCCGCGGCGTCGGCCGCCGAGCGTGCAGCCGCGACGCGCGCGACCGCGAGAGAAAAATCGATCAGATGCTTGCCTTCTATCCGATCCTCGAGGTTCATCCCCACCGCCCCGGCGTCGATGGTGCGGCTCGCGGTCTCGGACACCGCCTTGGGGGGCAGTCCATATCCCGCCTCCATGTCGGCCGTGACGGGGACCGAGATGCGGCGCGTGATGCGCGCGACCGCCGCCAGCATCTCATCGCGGCTGATGCGCTCGCCGTCGGGGTAGCCGAGACTGAAGGCGATGCCGGCACTGGTCGTGGCGAGAGCAGGGAAGCCCGCTTCGACAAAGATCCGCGCGCTGCCCGCGTCCCAGGCGTTGGGCAGAACCAGCATGGGGCCTTGGACTTGAAGCTGACGGAGGAGCTCGGCTTTCTCGTTCATGGCCGGGTATCTTATCTGCTCACCGAACGGAGTCAAAGCCGTGCTGCTTGCGGTCCTCGCGTTACAAGCCGCGTGCGTTTCTCAGGCGGCGAAGCTCCCCCGCGATGCGCGGTTTGATGCCGCGCGCGCCCGCGCGCACGCGATCGCGTGTGAGAAACTGGTTCCCAACATCCCGGGCTTGGCGCTGGCCGTCGCAGTCGATGGCAAGATCGTTTGGTCAGAGGCCTTCGGTTATTCGGATCTCGCGGCCAAGCAGCGAACCACACCGGCCACGCAGTTCCGCATCGGCAGCGTTTCGAAGCCGCTCACTGCCGATGCGGTCGCACAGCTCTATCAAAGCTGCAAACTCGACCTCGATGCTCCCGTGCAGCGCTATGTGCCGACCTTCCCCGACAAAGGGACGCCGATTACGACCCGCCTGCTGGGGGGCCATCTGGCGGGCATCCGCCACTACAACGGCAGCGAGTTTCTGCTGGATCAGCATTACGCCACGGTGACATCCGGACTCGCGATCTTCGCGAACGATTCGCTGGTCGCGACACCCGGGACACGGTTTTCCTATTCGAGTTATGGATTCAATCTGATCGGCGCGGCTGTGGAGGGTGCATCGGGAGAGCCGTTCCTGACATATATGAGCCGGCACGTATTTCGGCCGCTTCACATGATGAGCACCGCTCCGGACAAGAACGACAGCCTCATTCCCAACCGAACGCGGTTTTACGATCGCGACTCGCTCGGCAGCTTCGTGCTTTCACCGCAGGTGGACAACAGCTACAAATGGGCGGGCGGGGGATTTCTTTCCACCGCCGAGGACCTGGTGCGATTCGGATCGGCGCACCTGCAAGCCGGCTGGCTGAAGGCCGCGACACTCGAGCTGCTGTTCACTTCGCAGCACACCACGTCCGGGGAGGCGACAGGATATGGCATCGGCTGGTTCCTGGCACCCGATTCGTTGGGGCACCGCACGGCTTACCACGGCGGCGGCTCGGTCGGGGGAACGACGATGTTCGGAATCGACCGCGACTCGCACGTCGTTATCGCGCTCGTGACGAACTTGACCGACGCACAGCTGGGGGCGGGCCGGGAGATCCGCCTCGTCTTCGACTCAGCGGCGACGAAGGCGCTCAGACCTCGAGGGACGACGCCTACCTCGCCAGCCGATAGCCTGTCTTGCGGACGGTGAGAATGTGCCGCGGGTTGGCGGGGTCGCGCTCGAGCTTGCGCCGCAGCTCGGCCACGTGCGTGTCCACGGTCCGGCTCATCACCTCGGCACTGTAGCCCCAGACCTCGGTCAACAGCTCCGTGCGGGTGATGCACGCGCCGTCCCGACGAATGAGCGCGAGGAGCAGGTCGTATTCCTTGGGCGTCAGTGACACCGGCGCCCCCTCCCGCAGCACCGTCCGCGAGGGTGTCAGGATTTCGATCTCGCCGAACTTCTCAAATGGTGGCGGCGGCGGCCCGCCATTCTTCTTCGGGGCCAGGACGCGGCGGAGCAGCGCTTCGATGCGCGCCAGCAGCTCGAGCACGCCGAACGGCTTCGTGACGTAGTCATCAGCGCCCAGTCGGAGGCCCCGGACCTTGTCCGCTTCTTCACCGCGTGCGGTGAGGATCAGCACCGGCATGCCGTGGCCTTCTTCCCGCAACGCGCGTAGAACGCGGAAGCCATCCATGCCGGGCAGCATCAGGTCGAGCACGACGAGATCCGGATTCGGCGTCGCACGCGCGCGCGATAAGCCGCGCGTGCCGTCCTTCGCGACCTCCACTTCGTATCCTTCGATCTCGAGGTTGTTGCGCAACCCGTATGCCAAATCGGGATTGTCCTCGATCACGAGGATCCGCTTTGGTCCAGCGGCGGGAGCGATCATGCGGGCAGCTCGATGACGACGCGCGTACCGGCGATCTCCGTGCCGTCGTCGATCCAGGTGCGGCCGTGATGGAGCGTCGCCAGCTCCCGCACGACGGCGAGGCCGATGCCGCTGCCTGCGACCGATGATTCGCGGTCGCGCTCCAGGCGCCAGAACCGCTCCCAGACGTGTTCGCGATCGGCGCGCGGGATCCCGGGGCCGCCGTCGGCGACCCACAACCGGGCGACGCCGTTGTCCCGCGTCGCGCCGATGCGGACTTCCTGGCCTGCGGGCCCGTACTTCACCGCGTTGTCGAGCAGATTGAGCAGCATCTGTCGTACCGCGCCGGGATCGGCGGGGACGACGAGGCCATCTTGCACGGCCGCGGAGAGTCTGACGCCCCGTGCGGCCGCGAGCGGCGTAAAGCCGTCGATCACTTCCTGCACGAGCGGCCCCAGCGCCGTGGGCTCCGGCGTGATGTGTGTGGTCTGGCGCTCGGAGCGCGAGAAATGCAGCAGGTTCTCGACCAGGTGCGTCAGGCGGCGCGCTTCCTGGTCGATAATGGCGAGCGAGCGCGTGCGTTCCTCATCCGAGCGTACGCGGCCGAGGGTCAACGTTTCGGAGAACATCCGAATCTGCGCGAGCGGCGTGCGCAATTCATGCGACACGCCGGAGATGAAATCGGTGCGTAGCCGCGTGAGCTGCGACTCGCGGCGCAGCTGCAGCAGCGCCGTCCCGATCAGCGCCGCGGTCAGTCCCAGCAGGCCGAGAATGAGCGGCAGGCGGGACTTGGGGAGCCCGCCGATGATGAGTCGACTCGCCATTGCCTCGCGCAACGACACCTGCGCGTAGAGATCGCCCAGGTCGGTGCCGATCGTGTCGCGGGCGGTATAGGCTGACGTGTATTGCAACGGCGTTCGGTAGATCTCGACGCCGTAGCGGTCGGTGATGATGAACGATCCCATCGAGTCGATCTGGACGCCGCCGGTGAGGGGCCGCGGCAGCAGCGCGAACTTCTGGGTGTCAGTCGCCTGGACCACCAGCGGGCCGAGTGCGGCCGGCTTCATCTCAAATCCCAGGGCGGTCCGGAGCACGCCGTCGCGATCGCGCAGAATAGTATAGCCGACGTAGCGCCGGTCTCCCTCCGGCTGCCCGAGCACGGTCCCCATGTGCCACGACGTGTCGTACACGGTGCGCGCGTGCACTGGCAGCGTGTCCACGAGCCACTGCCGCACCGAAACCGGAAGTTTTTCCCCCGTGGTCTGCAGATCTTTCGTCATCAAGTCCATGCGGAACGTGAACCGGATCGCCGGCACCACCGACAGCTCGTGCTCCATCATATCGACATGGACATCGCGCGGCCGTGGTGGAGGCGCGTGGGGTGCCATCTCGTACGCATGCTGCAGCGCGGTGAGCGGCGGATTCACGGCCCAGTACACGTATGTCGCGGATTGTCTTGCCACGCGCGACGCAGCGAGCCGCGCGTAATCGCGCAGCACGCGATCGGCCTGCGCGCGATAATTGCCCGCCATTTGATAGGCCTGGATCGCCAGCGCGACCGCGAGGCCGAACACGAGGACCAGCAGGACCGCGACGACCGCGGCTCGTCGCACCCGGAAACGACTCATGGATTGAAGATTTCCTCCCGAACTCGTACTCGGCAACTCACACGCGACGGCTGGACGGTTCCCTGACAAAGCTCATACGAGCCGATAATCTTTGTCGACCCGAATACCCCTACATTTACCGGCGAGGAAACGAGAAGTAGGTCGTGGCGCAAGTGTCGACGGCCACTTTCGCCCGATCTCACCGACCCGGAGACCAGCAATGGCTCCGGGTTTGGTTTTTCAATGGCTAGAAGAAGACGTTCCCGCCGCCACCTTCGAACCGCGGGTTGACGATGTTTGCGAACTTCGAGCCGAAGGTATAGCTGAGGCTGAAGTACCCGAAGTAGCGATACGAGGTCTCGAGCTGCCGGCGCCGCAGCAGCACCTCCTGCTCGGTCGCGCCTTCCTTTGAGATGAAGAGTTGGTCGTGAATCAAAGCGACGCTTCCGAAGAACTGCAGCGACAATCCCTTGAAGATCCGGAATTGGCCGTTCCCGAAGATGGTCAGCCGGTTCTTGGTGAAATCGTGCAGGTAATTGCCACCTTCAAGGGCAACGCCGGTCGATCCCCATGGCTGCTTGACACTCAACGAAACATTGAGACTCTGGTAAAAGCGGGTCTCCTCGATCTGGTTGTAGATGGTTGTATCGTTGTACCGATACGCCGTCGGGCCGATCTGGTAGCGGAACGTCAGGAGTTCGCGAGTGGACTGCGAATAGGGGACAACGTCGTACTCGACGGCGGGGGCCACTCCCACGACGAGCTCTTGGTTGAGATACGTCGAGGAGGACACGAATACCCGGCCACCCGCGGACCAGTGGGCCCCCACACTTCGCACGATCAACGAATTCGCGTCATACCCACGCGTGATCGTGCGGGTTGACGCTTCGATCGGTGCGCCGGTAGAGTCGTAGGAGCTGACGTAGGTATAGTCGCTTTGACTATAGGTCGAATTCAAGGAGAATCTGATCTTCCACTGCTCCGTGATGCGGTCGGCCGACAGCGACCCCCACCAGTTCTGATACTTGAACGTCTTCTCGCCATTGAGATTCAGATTGGCATCCGCTCGGAACACCCAGTAGTTCCACGGATCGCGCACCTGCGCCGCCGCTTGCGCCGGCGCCGCGTATGAGAGCTGCAACAGACGCGCAACCGGAGTTCGCGCGGCGAACCGCACCAAACCCAGTCGCATCGTCTGCGCAAGACCGCGACGGATGTCATCCTCTGTATCATCCGCCTTGGAATTCCACCGCAGGGTGTCCGCCTCACCCGCAAACCGCTCCAGGCCAATAAAGCCGAGCGTGTATTCCCGCCCCCCACCCGTGCTCTGCGTGGTGATCAACACGTGAACCTGCGCGTACTGCCGGTCCCGCACCCAGTTCACGAACGTGATTTCTGTGTGGTAGTAGTCGAAATCGCAGAAGGTGTCGGGGCAATCGAGAAACACCCGCGCGGCGGAGTCCTGCACGGTGCGGGTGCTGTCCTGTGCCGCGAGCGGTGAAAACGCGAAGGCACATGCAGCGGCTGCCAAGCCAACCCGCATGTGCCTTGCTCCAGTCGAGAGATCCTAGGTCAACGATTCGACATTGCCGGCACGACCCTCATTTTACCAAGCATCTCCGCGATTCGTTCCGCAACGATGCCCAACGCACAACCAATCAGCAGGGGCACCGCCGCCTTGATTCCGGCAGTCAACGTGGCCACGCCTATCTTGAGCCCGAGAATCGTAGCCGCACCCGCAATTGCCCCGGTCGTATAGCCGAGCAGCGGATGGAACCGCGTCTGGTACACCATGCCGAATACCGCGACGCCGAGCGCGAGCGCGCTCATGATGCCTGGACGGCCGGGGTCGAGCGCGTTCGCGAGCGCCACATAGATCAGCGCCCAGACGACGCCCGAGACAGTGCTCGTCGCAGACTTTTGCAGTCCCGACATGCCGCCGCCAGCCCCCACGAAACAGGCGAGACCAACGTACACCGGCCACAGCTCGAACTTCACCTTGGCGAGGTGGGAAATCGCGGCCCACACGGCCGCAACGATCGCCAGACTCAAGGCTTTGGTGGTTGAAGCGCTCATCGGTTGGGCCTCCTCCGAGAAAAGGGAGAATGCGGCGCCAACATAATGAACGGGTAGTGCGGGGTGCAACGCTCCAGGACTAAACACGTTGAATTACATAGGCTTCCATCGCGTAGTACTCGGCCAATCCCAGCCGGTCGGCCCGGGCCGCGGTCTCCAGATTTCGGGCCTCCACCCGCTGCCAAAACTCGCGCTCGTCATAGCCCGGGAACGGCGCGGTGTCCTTTTGCGACTGATGACGGAAGATCGAGAGAATCTTTGCCTGGAGCTCGTCTTGCGAGAGCGGCACGAGCACGTCCGCATCGGTCAGCGACCACTCCTGCCAGGCACCGCGATAGAGCCAGACCTCCGGCTTCTGTTCCTTGTAGCGTGCCAGCGCTCCTTCGACCGCGGCTTTGCACGTGCGGTGGGTCCCATGCGGATCGGACAGGTCGCCGGCGACGAACACGAGATCGGGCTTTGTCTCCTCGAACAACTTCAGTACGATCGCGATGTCGGCATCGGAGAGAGGCCGCTTGCGCACCTCCCCCGTTTGATAGAACGGCAGGTCGAGGAACCGTGCCGCACTCGCGGGAATGCCAACCGCGGCGAGCGCCGCAATCGCCTCCGATTCACGAATGAATTTCTTCAGGTTCTGGACGACCGGAATGTCGATGTCGCCGGGCGCCTTCTGCTCCATGCCGGCATTCACCGTGGCACGCGCGCGCTTCACCACCGTCCCGTCGAGCCCGAGCGATGTCGCCGCGCGCTCGACGAAGTCGAGATGACGCGTCACGTCGTGATCGAACACGGCGATGTTTCCGCTCGTCATGTAGGCGACGACGATCTGGTTCTCGTTCTCCCAGAGCTTACGCAGAATTCCACCCATCGAGATGACGTCGTCATCGGGATGGGGTGAGAACACGAGCACGCGCTCATGCGCGGGGAGTTTGGCGCGGCCGCGAATCTTGTCGCGCAGTCGATTGAACACCTGGCCGTTGATCGGCCCGGCTGCCCCCGCGCGCGCGAGTAGCGGGCTGAGCTGATTTTCGGCGTAGTCCTTGGCCGACAGTTTCAGCACCGCCTTGCTGGTGCGCTCGGCGAGCCAGACGACGGCGCGTTCGATATTCGCCGGCGTCCAATCGACGCCGCCCTGGAGCACCCAGGGCGTCTTGATGCGGGTCAGCTCGGCCGCGGCGGCCAGGTCGAGGTAGACCGTCACGCTCGGATGCCGCTGCAGGAACGTCGCGGCGACGTCGGTCGAGATCTCGCCCTCGACCGCGCGGGCGACGATGCCCGACTTGTGCTCGCCCGTCGCCAGCAGCGCGACTTCCTTGGCATCGAGAATCGTCGCGACGCCCATGGTGACCGCTTCGCGCGGCACGTTGTCGATGCCAAAGAAATCCGCCGCGGCGTCTTTGCGCGTCAGCGTATCGAGCGTGACGATCCGCGTGCGCGACGTCGCGTCGGACCCGGGCTCGTTGAATCCGACGTGACCCGTCTTGCCGATGCCGAGCAGCTGGAAGTCGATCCCGCCGGCGGCGCGGCTCGCCTCCTCGTACTCGGCGCAGGCCTCCACTACGCGCTCGCGCGGCGTGACTCCCGCAGGGATGTGGACGTTCTCCTTCGCGATGTTCACATGCGCGAAGAAGTTCTCCCACATGTAACGGTGGTAGCTGTGCGGGCTGTCCGGCGCCATCGGGTAGTACTCGTCCAGATTGAACGTGATGACGCGCGAAAAATCGACGTCGCCCGCCTGATGGCGGCGGATCAGCTCTTCGTAGACACCGAGAGGCGTGCTGCCGGTCGCGAGACCGAGCACGACCCGGCCCTTCGCCCGTGTCTCGCGTTGAATGACTTCGATGATGCGCTCGGCCACCGCGATCGCGAGGTCCGAGTGCTCGGGGAAGACGACCGTACGCAGCCGCTCGCGCTCACGCGAGCCTTCGATGGTAACGGGGTGCGCGCCTGCGCGATGAGCGGCAGCCTTGGCCACTACACCTTCACTTCGATGGTCGCGCCCCGCTTATACCGCACGTACAGCCACGCCATGGGGACGATCAACATGCCGGCGGCGATGATGGTGAGCGCCAGCAAAACGGCCGACAGCAAGACGGCCTGCTGGGACGCCTGCGCGGCATGGAACATGGCCGAATCCTGCCTTGCGAGCAGCACGATCATCGCCTGACGCGCGTCCGTGCCGGCGGCCGGCGCCGTGCTGGTGAGCCCGCCCAGGACGGTGTGCACGAGGTCGCGCTCGCGTTCATTCGGCAGGGAATTGGCCAGGTCGGCGAGCTGCACCCGCAGCATCCTGCCGAGACTGTCGCGCTGGGCTACGGCTTCGACCCGATGAAAACCCGGGTCCGTGCTGGTGGCCATCTCGCGCCAGACCTCGAGCCCGGCGCTGTAGCGATGCAGCGTCTCGGAGGTATGAGCGCCACGCCGAACGGTGTGGGCGGCATCCCGCAGCGAGAAGATCAGCCAGACCCCGATCACGAGCGCGAGCGCGAGGGTGACCGCGCTGATCGTGACCGCGATACCGGGCCTGATGAAAGTATAGTCCTTCATCGCGATAGCGAAGGACGAACGGCCTGCGGAAGGCCGGTTTGCGAAACCAGAAGGAGCATTCGTCATGGGGCAGACGCTAGTCTCCGCTTGACGACGCTGCAAGGGGGAGCAATTTGTACATGCGCCCCCCCGCCCCCCACTCGACGCCCGATCTTCGGGCTGCCGCTGGAGGACCGTTGAGCGCTGTCGTGTTTCGTGGTGACGAAGGCGAAGTTCTCCGCCAGGCGAGTTCCGTGGTGGGGCGTCCGGTCGTGCTGTGGGAAGTGATCGGGCCGCATCACGCAGTCCCGCGCGCCAGCAGCGGTCCCGATGTCGGCGTTCGCCCTCCCGGTTTTGATCTCGATGCCATTCTGCAGCGGTGGAGCATTCCGGTCGCCATTGGCTCGCGTTGGATCACCGCCCCGGGCGATGGTCCCGACTCGTGGGTGGTGGCGCCCGTGCGCGCGCGTCCTCCAGCGCCACCGCCAGGTGGGCGCGAGCGGCGCAGTCGCGCACGCATGACGCTCGAGCTCGCGGGGCTGGTCCTTGGCTTGATCGAAACGTCAATGGCGGTATCCACGGCCAGCGCCGGCGTGGACCCCGCCAGGCTGCCGGAGGCCATGCTCGCGCATCAGGTCAACAATCCGCTCACCGCGGCGCGCGCAGCGCTGCAGCTCTCGATGGAATCGATCGGACGTTGGATCGATCTGGCGGCAGATCGCCGGCTCGCGTTGCTCGACGATCTCGGTCAGGTACTCGAGGACCTGGACCGGACGGCCGAAATGCTGCGTGCCATGAAGGAGAGCGCGAGGTCCGGCTCGCTCACGGCACGGGCTGACCGTGGCGGCCGCTTCGATGCCGTGCGCGTCGTCCGCTCCTGTCTCACGCTCGAGCGGCGGCTGCTGCGCGACCGCGGCATCGATCTCGAATTCACGACCGCGCTCGAATCGCTGTACTTGAAGGGCGATTCCAATGTGTTGTTCGACATGCTCGTGAGCATCGTGCGCACCGCCGCCGATCCCAGCGGCGCGGGCGGCGCGGGCGGCACGGGCGGGGCGGGCGGGGCGGGCGGGGCGGCGACATCTGTGCGCGTCCAGATGGAGCAGAAGGGCAAGGAGCTCGAGCTCATCGTCCGCGGCGGACGCGCACTTGCCGATCTCACGAAAGTGCGCAGTGTCACTGAAGCGGCGTTCGGCGGGACCGTGAAGGTCGAGTCGGCGGCCGGTCCCGGCGGCAGCACGGCGCTGACGCTTGCGCTGCCATTGCCGCCGCAGCGCGAAGCCGACCGGCATCCTACTCCTTAAGCAGCGCCTGCAGATCCAAGGCCTTCGTGTGCATCCGGATCGCGCCATCCGGGCCGCGCGGCCATTCGCTTTCCGGCCGGTCGCGATATAGCTCGATCCCGTTCCCGTCCGGATCCCGCAGATAGATCGCCTCGCTCACGCCATGATCGGAGGCCCCCTCGAGCGGGACGCCCGCGTCGAGCACGCGGCGCACGGTGGCGGCGAGTGCGGCGCGATCCGGGAACAGGACAGCGAAATGATATAGGCCCGTAGTACCGGGAGCCGGCTGCGGCGCGCCGCGGCCGGCCCATGTGTTCAGCCCGATGTGGTGATGGTAGCCGCCGGCCGAGACGAAAACGGCGTCGCGCCCGTACTGGGCCGTAACTTCGAAGCCGAGGACGTCGCGGTAGAAGGCGAGCGAGCGGTCCAGGTCGCTGACCGTCAAGTGCACGTGGCCGATGCGGGTACGAGGATCGATGGTCATTGCGTCTCCAGAACACGCCGAGGTTCCCCGGTTACATTTCCGGGCATGAACTCAGCCAAAATTCCTACCCCGATCAACGAGCCCGTCCTTTCTTATGTCCCCGGGTCGCGGGAGCGGAGCGAGCTCAAACAGGCCATCAAGGACTTGAGCGGTCGCCAGATCGAAATCCCGATCGTCATCGGCGGCAAAGAGATCCGGACCGGTAAGACGGTGGACGCGGTGATGCCGCACTGTCATCGCCACGTGCTCGCCAAGGTTCACCAGGCCGGCCCGGAAGAAGTCAACGCGGCGATCAAGGCCGCCCGTGACGCGTGGCGCGACTGGTCGAACTGGAGCCTGGCCGATCGCGCGGGCGTGTTCCTGAAGGCGGCGGATCTGCTCGCGACGCGCTGGCGCGCGATGCTGAATGCCGCCACGATGCTGGGCCAGAGCAAGACGGCCTTCCAGGCCGAGATCGACTCCGCGTGCGAAATCATCGATTTCTGGCGGTTCAACACGCATTACGCCGAACAGCTCCAGACCGTGCAGCCGATTTCCTCGCCGGGCATATGGAACGCCCTCGAGTATCGCGCGCTCGAAGGGTTTGTCTATGCGATCTCTCCCTTCAACTTCACGGCGATCGGCGCGAACCTGTCCAGCGCGCCGGCGATCATGGGCTGCACGGTGGTGTGGAAGCCCGCGGCTACGGCTGCGTATTCGAACTATCTGCTGTTTCGCCTGATGCAGGAAGCTGGGCTTCCCCCGGGCGTGATCAACTTTGTGCCCGGTCCCGCGACCGCTATCAGTGAGCGGCTCATCGCCGATCGGCACCTCGGCGGCATTCACTTCACTGGGTCGACCGAAGTATTTCAGGCGCTGTGGCAGCAGGTCGCGAACAATCTCAAGAATTACGCCGACTATCCGCGGCTCGTGGGCGAGACGGGCGGCAAGGACTTCATCGTCGCGCACCCGAGCGCCGACGTGGACGCGCTGGCGACGGGTATCGTGCGCGGCGCGTACGAATATCAAGGGCAGAAATGCAGTGCCGCGTCGCGCGCCTACGTCCCCGCGTCGATCTGGCCGAAGCTGCAGGAGCGCGTGCTCAGCATGCTCCAGGATGCGCGCGTCGGCGACCCGGCCGATTTCCGCAACTTCATGGGCGCGGTGATCGACAAGAAGGCATTCGACAAGATCAAGAATTACATCGACCAGGCGAAGACCGACCCCAAGACCAAGATCCTGTCGGGCGGGGAATGCGATGACACGGACGGCTACTTCGTCCATCCCACGCTGATTCAGGTCGAGGATCCGATGTACCGGACGATGTGCGAGGAGATCTTCGGGCCCGTGCTGACGTTGTACGTCTATCCGGACAAACAGTGGAAGGAGACGCTCGATCTCGTGGACCGCACGTCGCCCTACGCGCTCACGGGCGCCGTGTTTGCCCAGGACCGTACCGCGCTCAACGAGGCGGACGCCGTGCTGCGCTACGCCGCGGGGAATTTCTATCGGAACGACAAGCCGACGGGGGCGGTGGTAGGCCAGCAACCGTTCGGCGGCGGCCGCGCCAGCGGGACCAACGACAAGGCGGGCAGCATGCTGAACCTGATCCGCTGGACGAGCGCCCGGGCGGTGAAGGAGAACTTCGTCCCTCCGCGGGACCCGTGGTATCCGTTCATGGCGGAGGCTTGAAGGTCCCGATACTGGTTTGGGCGCTCGCGGCAGCTTTCCTCCTGCTGGTCGCATCGCTCTTGATCGGCGCGTTCAGCAAGCCTGACTTCCCGCCCTACGAGCTCGGCGCGCATCCGGACGGCACGTACACGCTCGATGCTTCGAGCGGCGACCAGTGGGCGTGGTGGCGGGAGATTGGGTTCCGTCGAAACCATGTCATCACACCGATAGGAGCCGGCGCGCTCGATCTCGGCCCAGTCGCCTTCGATTCCGTGCGCCAGGTTCCCGCGAACGGGTACGTCGCCACGACTTTCAGCTCCGACACTACCAACGACGCGATCGGCAAGTGGTACGACTACAGCATGTGGTCGCACCTGCTGACGTCCAGGCATCACGTCTATGCGATCAGGACTCCCGCAGGAGAATTCGCGAAGCTGGAAATCATCGCGTACTACTGTCGGCAGGTGGGTGCTGCGTGCTATACGGTCAGGTATGAAACGGCACGCCCCCGGGTGTGAAGCACCGGGGGCGTGCGGTAAATTAGACGGACCGCGGGAGCTTACTTGGCGGGCGGCAGGATCTTGAACATTCCGGTCCCGCACACGGGACAGACACCCTTCAGCGCGGGGCGGCCGTTGGCCATCTTCACCTGCTGGGCATTCGAGATCTTCCGCTTCGCCTTACACTTCACGCAGTAACCTTCATCCGCGGCCATCGGGGCCTTTCCCTTTGCCATGGTCGGTCGCTCCTCCAGTTCAGGGGCACGGGGTACGGGGGGAACGGGGTAGCTCCAAGCGCCTGACAACATAATAGGGTGGCGCTAGGCCGTGGTGATCGAGCCGTCCTGAAACCCGTTGCGTTTGTGCGTTCCGTCACAGAACGGTTTGGTCGCCGAGCCCCCACATCTGCACAGGACAACGACTTCCGCCGGTTTGCCGTCTTTCCGCGGTGGAGGGGTCAATTCCCGTCCATCCGGTGTCACAATCCGCACCGGACCCGCAATGATGAGCGGACCGTTCGCTTTCGGAGTTATGGTCACGTGGGTCATGCCGGCCAATATAGCGGCACGGTTCTCCCGGGGACGGGGTATTTCCGGCGTGCGTCGTTCGATGTCGACTTCTGTCGCATTCGCCATCTGCACGGTCGCCGTCTGCGCATGTCTCGGCGAGCGTCGGCCCTTCACCAACCGCATGGCACAATCGGGAACGAGTTATCTCGCGCGTGCGGCGGCGCAACCGGTGCGTTGGCAACCGTGGGGCCGCGACGCCTTCGGCCTCGCCGCCAGGCTCGATCGTCCAATTCTCCTGTACATCGGCAGCGACGGATGCCGGTGGTGCGCGGAAACCGATCGCGCGATCTACACGGATCCCGAGATCGGCGCGCTCGTCAACTCCTATTTCGTGCCCGTGCGCGTCGATCGCGACGAGCGGCCGGATGTCGCGCAGCGCTATCAGTCGGCCGTGGAGCATCTCGCGGGACTGCGCGGCTGGCCGCTCACGGTTTTCCTCACGGCCGACGGCTCGGCGTTCCTCGGCGGCACCTACTTCCCGGCGGATGACCCGGTCACGGGCCGTGGTTTGAAGCAGCTGCTCCCCGCGGTGGCGAAGAGCTATCGCGATCAGCGTTCGTCCATCGAACAGCAGGCTGCGCTGGTCCGCCAGCTCGAAATGTCCGCTGGGGGAGGCGGGGGCGGGGGCGGCGCTGAGTCGCATGGCGTGCTGCGGCCCGCGTTCGTCCGCGAAGGGATCGCATCCGTAAGGCGCGAGCTCGATGCCGCCATGCGGAGCCGCGCGGCGCGCGGCAGTGTCATGCACGCCGAAGCCGTAGTCCTGTTGCTCGCAGGAGATTCCACGGCGCGCAGGTCGGCACGCAACGCGCTGGATTTGATGCTCGACAGCACCGCCGGCATCCTCGCGGAGGATCCACCACGCCTGGTCCGCGCCGCCCTCGCGCGCAGTCTGGCGAACGCGTGGGGGGTTACCGGCGAGCCGCGCTATCGCGAGATCGGTGTCGCCGTGGTGCGCACGTTGCTCGACAGCCTGCCGCCCGGCGACGTGCTTGCGCGCGATGTGATCTTTGCAGATCAGGAGGCCTTTCTCATCGAGCATCTGCTACTTGCGGCGGGAACACTTGGGGACACTGCGTCCGCGCGGCGCGCGCGCCTCGCCCTCGATGTCCTGCTGCAGCGGACCTACGCGCAGGGCTGGGGCGTGCGGCATGCGATTGGCGGCACGACACCGCTCGGCCTGCTGCAGGATCAGGTGCAGGTCGCCGCTGCCTGCGTCGCAGCCTATCGCCTCAGTGACAACCAGCACTACCTGGATGTCGCGCTCGATCTCGTCGCTCTTGTCGATCGCAGCTATTCCGATTCGGTCGGCGGTTACTTTGACCTCGCCGCGACGAGCCCTGGAGGAGCAGCACCGCCGCCCGGCGACCGGACCACGCATGTGTTCGACGACGTCCTCCCCGGCCCGAACGCCCAGGCGGCACTCGTGTTGGCGAATCTCGCGGGCGTGACCGGCGATCTCTCATACCGTCGCCGTGCCCGCACGACACTCGAGGCATTCGCCGGAGCCATGGGCGGCGCCGGCGTACGCTCGACGACATTCCTGGCGGCCGCCCGCGAAACGCTGCAAATACCGTGACGAACCCGGTGGCAGGGGGGTCACTCTTTTGGTGAACGACGGGGCCCCGGATGTCGAAGTAGTCGCCCGGGTCTTGGGCGGCGATGGGGAAGCGTTTGGGATTCTCATCCGGCGATATGAGCCGGGTTTGCTCCGCTTTGCGACCCGCATGCTCGGGAATCCCGATGCGGCGGCCGACGCGGTTGCCGAGAGTCTCGTGCGCGCCTATCGGCATTTGGCACAGTGCCGCGATCCGGCGCGGCTGCGCAGCTGGCTGTACCGAATCACGGGTAACCGCTGCCGCAGCCATCTCGCCCGTCGGCACACGAACGACATCCCGCTGAGCGAAGCGCCGGCGCCGGCGCTCGCGGACAACACGGATGCGTGGGCGACGCTGGAACGCAGCGAGCAGATGGCCCTGGTAGAGCGGGCGCTCTCGGCGCTACCGGCGGAAAAGCGCGAGGCGTTCGTGCTGAAACATGTGGAGGGCATGAGCTACGAGGAGATGGCAGCAGTGACCGGCGCGCGCATCCCCACGCTCAAGATGCGTGTGCATCGCGCCCGCGAAGCCTTGTTGGTGGCACTGGAGGAGGTGGTACGATGAGCCCAATTGATCCTCGGTTGCAGGAGGCGCTCGATGGAGAGCGCGACCCCGGCACGTTGCCGGCGGATCTGCGGGAGGCATACGACCGCCTGACCGGCGCGGCCCAGTTACTCGCGGGGGCGCCGCGTTTGAGCGTCTCCGCGCGCGTGATGGCACAGATCCGCAAGGCGCCTCATCCGCAACCCGGTGAGAGCTCAACGCAGCGCGCGTTGCGCTGGCTGGGACGGCCGCGGGCGGTGACGGTGCGACTGCGTCCCATGTGGACCCTGGCGCTGGCTGCCGGGCTGACGGCGGTTCTCCTGCTACCCTTCCAGAACGGATCAACGCCGCAACCCGGCAATGCCGAAGGTGTAGCGCAGTTCGTCGGTCACTTTCCGGGGGCACGCTCCGTCGAAGTCGTCGGCTCCTTCAACGACTGGAGCCGCGGCATGCTGCATCTGAACGACGACGACGGTGACGGCATCTGGCACGGCGCGGCCGTGCTGCCGGCCGGACAGCATGAGTACATGTTCGTGGTCGACGGCGAGCGCTGGGTGCCCGATCCGCTGGCAGGCCGCTACGTCGATGACGGATTTGGCGCGGGACAGCAGAACTCGCTGCTGATCGTACGGCCCGCGACCGCGGAGCCGTGACGTTGCGTCGCGCAACCGCGCTGGCGCTGGCCATGGCGTTGGCGGTGCCCCTTCCGCTCGGCGCCCAAACAACCGGGTCCACGCGTCTTGTCGGCCGTGTCCCGCCGGCCGCGCAGCCGGCGATCGATTCGATTATCGCTATCGCAGTCGCGGAGAGCCTGCCGACCGAGCCGCTGATTCAAAAGACGCTCGAAGGCAGCGCGAAGAACGTTCCTCCCGACAGGCTCGTGAGCGGCGTCCGACGCGGGCTGATGCAATTGCGCGCGGCGCATCTGATCGTGGCCGAAGCGCTGCCCGGTCAGCCGGTGCCGGATGCCCATGTCGTCGCCGTGGCGGCGGCGCTTGCGCGGGGCGTGCCGGAGCCGATCGTGACGCGCCTTGTCACACTCGCTCCGACCGAGGCGCCCGGGCCCGCCCTCCATGCCGTGGCGGACCTCATCGCGCATCATTTCAATCCCGATTCAGCCGTGGATTTGCTGGTGGAGGCGCACAATAAGGGTTTGCGGGGAATGCGGTTGCTCGATGTCGCAGTCGCCGCGGATCACTACCTGCAACGGGGTGGAGGCCGAACCCCCGCGGAAGCGCTCGCGCACGTTCGGGCAATGCTGCCGAATGTCCCGCCTGCTGAGGCGGTGACGCGGCATGGAACGAACGGGTCGTAAGGGCGACCTTAACCCGAGGCTCTATGCTTCTCGCAGCGCTACTTCTTAGCAGTCTTGCTGTTCAACAGCCGGCGCAGCAGCCGGCCGCGGCTCCGAAGCCGAAGGCCAATGCCGCGCAGCAGGTCCCGTCCGACACGGCCAAGGCCAAGTCGACGTCGACCGCGCATCATTCGAAGCATTCGTCGAAGAGCAAGTCGAAGCCCGCTTCCACCTCGACGAGCGCCCCACGCGACACGACCAAGAAGCCGTAACTAGGACGTGTAGTCGGAGTTGATCCGGACGTAGTCCGGAGATAAGTCGCAGGTCCAGACCACCGCCTCCGATCGACCGAGTCCAAGGTCGAGCCGGAGGCGGATGGTTTTCTGCTCGAAAATGGCGCGAGCCTGTTGGGCGTCTGCGAGCGCCGTGGCGCCGCCGCTCGCCAATGTCAGCCAACCGGCGCCATTCGCCGTTGCGGCCTGGAGCGTGATGCGCTCCGGCGTGAGCGCGACCCCGGCAACGCCGGCCGCCGCGAGCACGCGCCCCCAGTTCGGATCGCCGCCGTAGATCGCGGTCTTCACGAGCGTCGAGCGCGCGATCGCGCGGCCCACCTCGCGGGCGTGCGTCTCGGTCTGCGCGCCCACCACCTGGATCTCGAGCCGTTTGGTCGCGCCCTCACCGTCTTCGACGATCGCGAGCGCCAGGGTGCGCGCCACCGCGGTCGCCGCCTCCTCGAACACCTTCCAGAGTGCGCCGTCGCGGGAGGGATCGACGCCGGCGTGGCCATTCGCGAGGAAGAGCGCCGTGTCGTTCGTGCTCGTGTCGCCGTCCACAGAGATCGCGTTGAAGGTCCGGTCCACCACGCGCTTCCAGAAGGGACGCAGCGTGTTGGGGTCGGACACGGCGTCGGTCGTGATCACCGCGAGCAGGGTCGCCATGTCGGGATGGATCATCCCCGCACCTTTGGCCATGCCGCCGATGGTGATCGGAGCGCCGCCGCCGGGCATTTCGAGCCGCACCGCGCAGTGCTTGGGTCGCGTGTCGGTCGTCATGATGGCCTTCGCGGCCTCTGGCCCGCCGTCGGCGGAGAGCTTGGCGGCTGCGGCGCGCAGACCTGCTTCGACTTTATCCACTGGGAGCGGCACGCCGATCACTCCGGTGGAGAGAACCAGCGCCGTGTGCGGCGGCAGCCCGGCTGCCTCTTCGGCGGCACGCGCCATCGCGCGAGCGGCTTCGAGCCCGGCCGGGCCGGTGCAGGCATTGGCGACGCGGGAATTCATGGCGACGGCGCGGACGCGTCCCGGGCGGTCGCTCAAAAATTGCGCGTCGTAGATGACGGGCGCCGCGCGCAGCGCGTTCTTGGTGAACACCCCGGCGGTCGCGCAGCTCGCGGCGCTGACGAGCAGCGCGACGTCGAGTGCGCCGTCCGCTTTCAGACCGGCGTGCGCCGCGGCGGCGGTGAAACCGCCCGGCGAAGTCGCCGAGCCGCCGTCAATCGAGGAAAATCCCGAGGACATGATCGCTTGTGTAACAGTGCTCGGTTTCGTATCATAGCACAACCTTCCCGGGGGGACCCGTTCGATGTCGGACCAGTTCCTCAGTTCCGACGAATACGACGAACGAGCACATCAGCTTTACAACGAAGGACAATACGACGAGGCCATAGAGACGCTGCGCGAGGGCCTGGGGTTGTATCCCCACGCCGTCGAGCTGCACGTCGGTATGGGCTACGCGCGACTCGCGCGCGAGGAGTACGCGTGGGCGCGGCGCTCGTTCGAAGAAGCGCGCGGCTTCGATCCCGATCACGAAGACACGCTCGCCGGTCTGGGCGAAGTGCTGCTCAAGTTCGGCGACCGCGCGGGCGCGTTGGCCTGCTTCGACCGCGTGCTTGCGCTCGGCTTCCAGGATGACCACGACCTGATGTTGCAGATCGGGCGCGCGTTGTTTCGGGAGGGCGTGCTCGATCAGGCGCGGCGGTTCTTCGAGGGCGCGCTGCGCGCGCATCCCGATTCCGCCGACGCGGCCGCGTGCGTCGGCTACGCCGCGCACCGCCTCGCCGACGAGGGCGGCAGCCTGCACTGGCTGCGTCGCGCGCTCGAGCTCGACCCGAGCCTGGGCGAAGCGCGCATTTATCTCGCGAACCTCTTGTACGACCGCGGCGAATATGAAGCGGCGCTGTTTCATCTCGAGCGCACCGGACCCGAAGAGCATTATGACGCCCTCGCGATCTGGCGCCTAGTCGAGCTGAAGAAGACCGTCTACCGCCTGCCCGAGGACGATCCCGAGCTCGTGCCGTGGAACGAGCGGTTGAACGAGCTCTCGGGCGATGCAGCGCCCGAAGACCTCCTGCTCTCGGAGATCGAAGCGATGGGGCCCGACGGCCAGATCCGCGATCCACGCCAGCTGGAGCTGTTCGGCACGTTGCTCACGGAACTGCAGGGGATGAAGAAGAACTTCGAGGTGCACCGCGTGAGCACGGTGTCGGGCGCCACCTACGTCGGCACCTGGGAAGAGATCGTGCGGCAGATGAAGGACGATGCCGCCGAGTGGGTCGCCGGCTCGCTCGAGGAGTACATGGAAGCCAGCGCGAAGCGCTGGCGGAAACAGACGGGCATCGCGATACCGGCGACCGATCCGGAGAGCTTTCTGCGCGCCGGCGCGGACGCCGGCGTCCTGAGAATCCTGCACTAAGTCGGGCTGTGCTTGAAGCGGACGGCGACGGACAGCGGCCCGTCGCCGAGCGCGACGAGCGTCACCGCGCCCGCCAGCAGCAGGGCTTCCAACTCGAAATTTCCGTGGTTGGGGAGCTTCACGGCCAGAATCGCGACCACCATTTCCAGCGCCATGGCCGCCGCCCATGCGCGCGTCAAGATGCCGAGCAGCACGCACAGCGCGCCGATGGTTTCAATCGTGATGACGATGATGGCGATGACGCTCGCGAACGGAATGCCGAGGCCGGCGAGCATGTGGGCCGTAACGCCGATGCCCCGCTCGAATTTCCCGATTCCGTGAATGAGGAATACGCCACCGACCGCCAGTCGCATGAAGAAGGCTGCGTAGGGCGTCAGTGCATTCACGCTTCCTCCGTCAGAACATGGACATCGCGAGGAACGACCGCAGATTGTCGTTCGTCACGCGCAGCCGGGCGGACAGGAGCCGCACGACCGACCAGAGTACCTTGTAGGCGACGTCGCGGTTGAAGTCGAGGAGCAGCTCGAAATCGGAGCGGGAAATGGTGATCAAGGTGCAGGTCGTGTTGGCGATGGCGTCAGTGGACCGCTCGGACCGGTCGAAGATCGACATTTCGCCGAAGCATGCGCCGGGTTTCAGGACTGCGAGCGCCTCTTCGCCGGAGCCGGGGATGGTCCGTGAGATCCGGACCTCGCCTTCCGAGATCAGAAACAGCCGGTTGCCCGGCTCGCCTTCCTTGAAGACGTACTGGCCGACCGTGAACTTCTGTTCCCGGCAGACTTCGGCGACCCGGGCCAGCTCGCCCTCGTCGAGATCCTGGAAGATGGCGGCTTGTTTGAGCAGCTTGACGTCCACGAACGCTAAGGTAGGGTGAAACCCCGTTTTGCGGTAGCCGATGCGCTCACGGCGCTGCGATTCCCGCTCGCCGTGCTGTTTCCGATCGTGCATTCGGCCGGCTGGCGGCTGGTGATCGTGGCAGTCGCGGCGGCCAGCGATCTGGGCGACGGGATGCTGGCGCGCCGCTTCGGTTCGTCTCGCGCCGGAGCGGTGCTGGATCCCATCGCCGACAAATTCTTCATGGCGGTCACGTTCGTGACGGTGGCACGTCGCGGGCTGCTCGATTGGTACGAGCTGGTCGGCGTGCTGCTGCGGGACATCCTGGCGGTGCTGGGCTTCGTGTTCACCTGGCTGCTGCGGCGCCCGGTGGCCCTCCCGGCGCGCGCCGGCGGCAAAGCCGTGACGATCGCGCAGTTGTTGACCTTGGTGGCGGCGATTACGGATTGGGCCTACACTCGCCATCTGGCATGGGCCACCGCGGCCATGGCCGTGTATGCAATCTGGGATTACGGCCGTACGGCGGCCAGGAAAACCAGAGCGGACGCGACGGAGGGTGGGGGAACGGGGATGCGAATCGTGCTCGTGACACTCGCGAGTGTGCTGTGCGGCCTCACAGCGGCGCCACTCGTCGCGCAGCAGTTCCCGCCGCCGCGCAACGCGGCGCACTCCGGTACGCGCATTGGGTTGCTCGGATTCGGCGTCCGGGCCGGCATCGACTTTCACGCACCTTCGCAGCTGGTCCTGGGCGGCACACTCGATCTGGGCGACCTGTTTTCGAATCGGATCCGGTTGCGGCCGTCCGCGGAGCTCGGCGTGTTCAACGGCGCAGATACCTTCGTCGGAAACTTCGAAGCGCTGTGGCGGTTCACGGCCGACGAGAACGTGGCGACGCCCTACCTCGGGGGCGGCCTGGGGGTCGCTGGGCGGAACGGGTGCGGCTCCGACCCGCAGTGTCCGGATCTCTGGGTAAATGCCGTCTTCGGATTCGAGCTGCGGTATCGCTCCACCTTCAACTGGCTGATCGAGTATCACGGGATGGATCTCCTGCGTCACAACCGCATCTACATCGGCCTCACCACGCGGCGGGGCAATTAGATGGCGCCCCCGCCCCCCCGCCCCCGCATGGCGGAAGTCTCGATGCGCTGGTTGCGCGACCTGCAGTTCGAGGGGAGCGGATCGGGACGCCCCGCGGTGCTGGTGGACGGCGACGGTAAGGTCGCCACCTCGCCCGTGGAGTTGTTGCTCCTCTCGGCCGCCACCTGCACGGCGTCCGACATCGTGATCATCCTGCAGAAGCAGCGCGTGAAGCTCGAGTCACTCGACATCTCGGTGCGCGGCACCCGCCGCGAAACGGAGCCGCGCCGTTACACCGCGATCGCGTTTCACGTCGCCGTCCGCGGCGACGGTGCGGACGAGGTGAAAGTGCGGCGCGCCATCGATCTCTCGCTCGAGAAGTACTGCTCGGTGGTCGCGTCACTCGCGCCCGACATCGCGCTCAGCTACGGCGTGGCCATTGGCTAGCTTGCTGCTCGTCCTGCCGCTGCTGGTCCTCCAAACACAGACACTGACGGTGAACGAAGCAAGCCTGGGCGGGGCAATCGTGTTCTTGGACCATCCGTTTACAGGTGCGGAGCTCGGTTTGGCGCACCGCCCCAACAGCGAAAGCCGCATCGCGCTCGCCGTGGCGGGTGGCGCGACCAACGGAGATCCGGCGCTGCGCGCGCAGCTCACCGTCCAACTCCTCATCAACTCGTTCGCGCGCTCGGGAGCGGGAGTCTATGCGGGGCTGGGCGCCGCCTATGCCGGGCAGCAGGGTGTGCCGGGGCAGGGGTTCCTCGCGGTGTTAGTAGGGGTCGAAGCAGCTCCGGGGCGGCGCAAAGGCTGGTATGTCGAGCTGGGGTTCTGCGGTGGCCTGCGCGCGGCGCTTGGACTGCGGTTACGAAAATTCCCGCCGTGGTGGGGCGCTACCTAGCAACAAAAAGGGCGCCCCTGGAGAGAGGCGCCCCCCGCGTACTCGAGCGGTAAGGTCAGACGTTGACGCCGACGGGTGAGGTGCGCGCGACAACGGGACGGCAGTAACGCTCGCCCAGTAAACGCAGCTCGTTCAACTCAGTCTCAGTCAGGTCGCTAAAACGATCCTCGAGATACAGCAGCGTGTCGTCGAACCATTCCTTCTGATGCTCAGGCGAGGCCTCCAGCACTCCGCAGCGGAGGATATGCGAGAACAATTCGTCGCGCGCCTGTTCGAAGCTTGTGGGGATCGCGATTTTCCGGGGCTCACCACGCTTTTTGGCCATGCAGGGGATTTCCTTTCGGATTCGACTTCGTGAAAACGCGCCGCAAGATAATGGGTTGTGTGGTATAATGCCACATCAGGAACGCAGGTTCCCGCGTTCCGGGAGGACGTGATGAGTGAAGAGGTGTACGGACCCGAGCGAGCGCAACGGCTGGTTACGTTGCTCAGGGTATTAGCCGAGCGCATCCAGGAGCTCGACCGGACCGGCCGGCTGCTCGATGCGGCGCCGGAGCTGCAAAAACTGTTGGGCAATGCGCGCAGTGAGCTTTTTCATTACGAAGTCCGCAGCACCTACGATACGCCCGAAGTCGCCGAAAGTCGGCGTATCGTGGAAGAGGCACTCGGCGACAGCGAATTGTCGCTCGACGATCCGGACGATGACGAGCCCTGGCGAGGCGGAGGAAAATCCAAGGCATGAATCGATTCTACGTGGTGCTGGCGGTCGTCGCGATTGTGTTGGGCGTCGTCGTGTTCGCGTTGCTGCGCACCGGCGGCGGGGGCGCATCCGCCGCTGCGGCCGGGACACCGCCCACTGTCGCCGACGACGGCTTCCGCGGCTACACGCTGGGACCGGGCACGGCACGCGTGGAGATCACGGAGTACCTGGATTTCGAGTGCCCCGTGTGCGCGTCGTTTGCGACCATTCAGATGCCGACCATCACAGAGCAGCTGATCAACACCGGCAAGGTGCGCTGGCGCTTCCGCGATTATCCGCTCCCGATTCACAAGTACTCGCGCTTCGCCGCGCACGCGGCGCAATGCGCCGGAGCGCAGGGCCGTTACTTCGAGATGCAGGACCAGTTGTTCGAACACCACCAGTGGGCGCAGACAGGTCGAGACCCCTCGGGCCTGTTCCGGGACCTCGCGCAGACGGCGGGCGTCAACCTCACGGCCTACGATGCGTGCATGAAAGAGGGGAAGTACGCGCAGCGCATCGAGTACAGCCGCCAGGAAGGTGATTCGCTGCGGGTGGACGGCACTCCCACGTTTTTCGTGAACGGCCGCAAGCTGGAGTTCCGCCGTTTGCCCGGCTCCGATGACTTCAAGGTCGTCGTCGACAGCGTCATCGCACACGGACCGCCTCCGCAGCCGACGGAGATGCAGCGACAGCACCAGCACCCCGCGCCTTGATGCGGTACCGCCAGGCGATCGCGCTGCTCGCGCTCGTCGGCTGCTTCGTCGCGCTGTACCTCTGGCTGCACGCGCTCGGCTACGGCGGCGCGATCAAATGCGGAGCCTCGGGCGGGTGCGAAGCGGTGCAAACCAGCCCGTGGGCCGTGTTCCTCGGCCTGCCGGTCGCGTTCTTCGGTGTGGCGGGGTATTTCACGCTGCTGGTAGTCGCAGTCGCCGCGCTGCGGCCCGCGGCGCTGGCGCAGCGCGGCTGGAACACCGTACTCGCGCTGCTCGCGAGCATCGGCTTCCTCTTCACCGGCTATTTGACCTATCTGGAGTTTTTCGTCATCCACGCCCTCTGCCGCTGGTGCGTGGGCAGCGCGGTCATCATGACGGCGATTTGGATCGTTGCGGTGCTGTCGGTCAGGTCTCCTGTGCTTCGTACTGATCGCGGAGCTTCGCCACCACCGCCGGATCCGCAAGCGTAGTCGTATCGCCCAGCGCTCGTCCCTCGGCGATGTCCTTCAATAGGCGGCGCATGATCTTGCCGCTGCGCGTCTTCGGCAGATCGGCTGAAAAGAGAATGTCGTCGGGTTTGGCGAGCGCGCCGATTTTTCTCGAGACGTGATTCTTCAGCTCTTCGCGCAGCGCATCGGTCCCTTGCCTTCCCTCCTTGAGGGTTACGAACGCCGCAAGTGCCTGCCCCTTGAGCTCGTGCGCGCGCCCCACGACCGCGGCCTCCGCGACCGCCGCGTGGTCCACGAGGGCGCTCTCCACTTCCATGGTGCCGATGCGGTGGCCGGCGACATTGAGGACGTCGTCCACGCGGCCCAGGATCCAGTAGTAGCCGTCATCGTCACGCTTCGCGCCGTCGCCCGGAAAATAGGTGTTCTTCCATTTGCTCCAGTAGACCTGTTGGTAGCGCTCGTCGTCGCCCCAGATGGTGCGGAGCATGCCCGGCCACGGCTTCGTGATCGCGAGATAGCCGCCGCCGACTTTCACTTCCGTTCCGTCGCCATCGAGCAAGGCGGCCTCGATTCCCGGGAAGGGAATCGTCGCCGAGCCCGGCTTCGTGGCCGTCACACCGGGAAGCGGTGTGATCATGATCCCGCCCGTCTCGGTCTGCCACCACGTATCGACGATGGGGCAACGGCCGCCGCCGATGTTTTCCTGATACCACATCCACGCCTCGGGATTGATCGGCTCTCCCACGGAGCCGAGCAGCCGGAGCTTTTTCAGGTTGTGCCGGGCAGGTAGCTCGGTGCCCCATTTCATGAACGCGCGAATCGCGGTGGGTGCGGTGTAGAAGACGGTGACACCATGTTTCTCGCAGATCGACCAGAACCGGTCCTTCCCGGGATGATCGGGCGCACCTTCGTACATCACTTCGGTAACGCCAAGCGCCAGCGGGCCATATACGACGTAGGAATGGCCCGTCACCCACCCTACGTCCGCGGTGCACCAGAACACGTCCGAGTCCTTGAGGTCGAAGACCCACTTGGTCGTCGCGTACACATGCGTCAGGTAGCCGCCCGTAGTGTGCAAAATCCCCTTGGGTTTGCCGGTCGTCCCCGACGTGTACAGGATGTAGAGCGGATCTTCCGCGTCCATCGCTTCGGGCGGGCAGTCCGTCGCGGCCCGCGCCATCAGCTCCGACCACCAGAGATCTCGCCCCGTCTTGAACGTCACGGTCTGTCCCGTGCGCCGCAGTATGATGGAGTGCTCGATGCTGGGCGTAGCCTGGAGCGCTTCGTCGGCGTTCTGTTTGAGCGGCACGATCGCCCCGCGGCGATAGCCGCCGTCCGCGGTGACGAGCAGCTTCGCGCCGGCGTCGTTGATCCGGTCGCGCAGCGATTCGGCGGAGAAGCCACCGAACACGACGGTGTGTACGGCGCCGATGCGCGCACAGGCCAGCATCGCGACGGCGACCTCGGGGACCATCGGCAGATAGATCGCGACGCGATCGCCGCGCTTGATGCCGAGCCCCTTCAGGACGTTGGCGAACTTGTTGACGTCCGCGTGCAACTCTGCATAGGTGATGCGTCTCACCTCACCGGGCGGCTCACCTTCCCATATCAATGCGACGCGGCCGCCCCGGCCGGCGCGGACGTGCCGGTCGAGACAATTGACGGACGCGTTGAGCTTGCCGCCCAGGAACCACTTGGCATGGGGAGGCTTCCATTCGAGCACGCGGTCGAAGGGACGGCTCCATTCCAGTTGCCTGGCCCAGTCGGCCCAGTAACCTTCCGGGTCCCGCCGCGCGCGCTCGTAGACGGTGTTGTCACGGACATGAGCGTCAGCGTGGAAGGCTTCGGGCGGGGCAAAGCGCCGCTGTTCGTCGAGGAGAGTTTCAATTCGGTCAGTCGCCATGATTCGGGATATTAAGGAAGAGGGGGACTCTAGCAAGTTGCACCGCGCCGCTCGCTATGCGGCAACGCAGCGGGGTGAGCGGGCTCACCGGTTTTTGACAACCGCTTGATGCGGCGCGGCTTAGATCATCTGGCACTGGAGTGGCATACACCGGAGCGGGAGGAAATATGTCACTACCTGTGGAGCGCATACTGATGTCCACGCGTCCGATGGAGAAGACGCTGGCCGCGCCTGAGCGGCTCGACCTCGATTCCCGCACGGCGTTTCGCCGCGCGGCGGGAGAGGTGCTGGACCTTCTTGCCGCGGGGACCAGCGGAGGCGGGGGCCGGCTGGTGATCGACCTGTCGGGGACGCGGTCGGTGGACAGCGCGGGTCTTGGTGCGTTGATGCTGATCCAGCGGAAGGCCGCCGAGCGCCGCCAGACGGTGTGCCTGCGCGGTGCGAATGAAGAGCTGCGATTTCTCCTCGTGCTCACCAAGCTCGACGACCTGTTCGAATTGGAGACTGGCGTTTCGTGACGTAAATTGGCGGCGATGCCGCCGCGCAAGGTCCTCTTCGTCGAAGACGAAGCCGCATTGCAATACTCCTACGAGCGGTTCTTCGAAGGCAAATACACCATGGCCTACGCGCCGAGCGGTGCGGAGGCCATGCGGCAACTGAGCGATTTCAACCCCGATGTCCTCGTGCTCGACATGCGCCTTCCCGATACCGACGGTATCGAGCTGCTGCAGCGCATCCGCGAGACCCGGCCCACGTTGCCGGTCGTCGTGACGACGGCGTACGTGAGCATGGAGCCGCTGATGAACGTGCTGGACCTGGGGCACAGCCGTTATCTCGTCAAGCCATACGAATTGAGCGAGCTCGCCGCCGCGATCGATGCTGCGGGCTGAAGGCCTCAGTCATCGCTTCGGCGCAATCCGGGCCCTCGATGATGTCTCGTTCAGCGTACAGCCAGGCCAGACTCTCGCCGTCTTCGGCCCCAACGGCGCCGGCAAGACGACCCTCCTCAGGGTTCTCGCGGGACTGATTCAGCCGCAGCGCGGCCGTGCCGATGTGGTCGGCGGACGGCGGGCGATCGGCTGGATCGGACATCAACCGCAGCTGTATGCGCAGCTCACGGTGCGTGAGAATCTCGGGTTCTGGGCGTCGCTCTACGACGTCGCCCCTCCAGCGGAACTGATCGCGCGCTTGGGACTCGAGGCGCACGTGGATCGCCCCGTGCGCGCGCTCTCGCGCGGGCTCGTGCAGCGCGTCGCTATCGCGCGCGCGCTCGTGCACGATCCAACCGTGCTGCTGCTCGACGAGCCGTTCACCGGACTCGATCGAGTCGCCGCGGAAGCGTTGAGCCGGCTGCTGGGCCGGCATGCCGCGGCGGGCCGCGCGAGCGTCCTGGTCACCCACAACGTCGAAGAAGGCACGGGCCTCGCGACCGACGTGGCGTTCATGCGCGCGGGCCGGTTCGTGCATTTCGCGCCGCGTGCCGGCCGCGGCGCCGCGCAGGTGGCCGAGGAGTATCGCAATGCGATCGCCTGAGCTGCTGCGCCACGCATGGGCGGTCGCCTCCAAGGATCTGCTCGTGGAGCTGCGATCGCGCACGGCGATCGTGTCCGTCGCGACGTTCGTCGTCCTCGTGCTGATGGTGTTCAATTTCGGGCGCGACCAGACGGCCGTTTCCAACGTCGACCTGGCGCCCAGCATCTTATGGGTGACCTTCACCTTCGCCGCGATTCTGGCTCTCAACCGGGCGTTTCAGATCGAGCTCGAAAACCAGGCACTCGACGGCTTGCTGCTCGCGCCCATCGACCGCGGCAGCATTTACCTCGGCAAGCTGATCGCGAATCTCATTTTCGTGGCGACGATCGAAGTGATCGGACTGCCGCTGATTGCGCTGTTCTTCAACGTGCGGGTATTGGTGGCGCCCCTGGTCATGGTCATCGCGCTGGCCACGGTTGGATTCGTGGCGGTGGGCACGCTGTTCAGCGCCATGACGGTGCGCACGCGGTTTGCGGAGCTGCTCCTGCCCGTCCTGCTTCTGCCATTCATGATTCTGCCGCTGCGCTGGGCCGCCCTGGCCACGGGACTCCTGCTGGCGGGACGTCCCTTGAGCGAGGTCCAAGGGTGGCTTAACATGCTGGCCGTCTATGATGTGGTCTTCGTCGTGCTCGCCATTCTGCTGTTCCCCGCGACGGTGAACGAATGACGCACCTCCGCGTGGGACGGTGGATTACGGCCGTCGCGCTGCTGCTGTTGGCGGGCGTGTACGTCCGCGCGCTCGCATATACGCCGGTCGAGGCGTCGCAGGGGTTCGCGCAGAAGATTTTCTACCTGCACGTCCCGGCCGCGATCTGGGCCGAAACGGCGATGATCTTCGTCGGCCTCGCGAGCATTGTCTATCTCTTCACCAAGGACCCGCGGCTCGACCGGTTCG
>WNEN01000023.1_pt1 | contig 30117 bp, 25 predicted proteins | sample 5399951 | NCBI WGS metagenome assembly WNEN01 (sample SAMN13153327, study PRJNA577476) | soil metagenome | isolation source: 20 cm grassland meadow soil 5 days after 1st rain plot 2 | place: USA:California | collected 2015-09-21
CGACCAGCTGTGCGTCACGTGCCACTCCCGCAGCGGTGTGCCGCCGTGGTCAGTGGCGACCGGGAACGGCACGTCGCGCGGCGCGCATGGCGCTCAAGGCCTGCTCGTGCTGGGCGAGAACGTCGGCTGGATTCCTCCCAACTTCGCGTACGACACGACCGATATGGCGAGCAGCCACGGCACGTCGGCGAATCCACGGTTGTGCGCGACGTGTCACGTCGTGCGGCAAACGGTCACTGACAACATCACGGGCGCGTTCCAGTTCCAGAGCGTCGGCCATACGTTCGACGCAATCATGTGTAAGGACACGGCCGGGATCCCGACACCCTGCGCGGACGTCCCGGACACCACCGCGGCCGGTGCCTCCGGACATGACTTCACCGCATGCTCGAGCAGCGGTTGTCACATCGGCGGGCCCACGCAGGCGGCGAACGCCTACCGGACGCTCAAGAGCGAGTTGAACAACTACCTGGACCAGATCTGGACCGATGCCAACCACAACGGGATCATCGACTCCGCGGGGATCGACAACGGACTGGTGCCGCAGCTCGTATCGCGTGCGCTGCGGCCCGGAGCGACGGCGGCGGACTCGGCGCCGATCAACTTCCGGACCAATGTGACGACGGTGGCAAAGGGGACGCTCTGGAATGCCGCGCTGGCGGCGACCGAAGAGCGGCGCATATTCCTGAGCGGCGTGGTCCTGGGGAACACATTCTCAACACACATGGCCTCGGGCAACGGCGTCCACAACCCGTTCCTGCTCAAGGCGCTGCTGCTGGCGTCGATCGCGACGATGCATTCCGCATACGGGCTGCCGTCTCCTCCCGTGCCGAACACGCTGACCGGCGCTGTGCCTCCTCACGTCCGGCTGCGGGCCGGCGGAGTGACGCAATAAGCGGCGCTCGCCGCATCGATACATGCTGATGTTACAGCAGACCGCGGTTGGCCCGCCGCCGTTGCCGGGCGGGGTGGCTGCGGTGCTGCGTTTCTTCTTCAACCTGCCGCAGTGGTTCCAGATCGGCGGCTTCTTCGTCGGGGTGGCCGTCGCCGCGTGGCTCCTGGTATACGTGTGGCGCCGTCGCGTCCAGATCGCCGCGTGGATCAAAACGCGCCAGCGCGGCGTCAAGATCGGTCTCGCCACAGCCGCCGCCGTCGCGGCGATCGGCGCGGCGGGATTCGGCACCGTCAGCTGGAACTACATGCAGCACGACAACGGGTTCTGCACCGGCTGCCATATCATGAAGGGCCCGTTTCAGCGATTCACCGGGTCCAAGCACGATTCCCTGAGCTGCCATAGCTGTCACCAGCAATCGATCTTCGCGAGCACGCGGCAGTTGTACCTGTGGGTCGCCGATCGCCCCGAAAAAATCAAGATGCATTCCAAGGTGCCGACTCGCGTCTGCGCCGGCTGCCACATCCAGGGTGACAAAGAGAAGGAAAAGTGGAAGCGCATCGCAACAACCGCGGGGCACCGCGTGCACCTCGAGTCTGATTCGAGCGCGCTCCGCAATGTGCAATGCACCACGTGCCACGGTCTCGAGGTGCACCGCTTCGTGCCGGTGGACTCGACCTGCGGGCAAGCAGGCTGCCACATCGGCACGCAGATCCGCTTGGGCAAGATGGCGAGTCAAACGGAATTCCATTGCATCGCCTGCCATCCGTTCACGGCGGAGGTGCCGCTGCTCGCGACGCGCGATTCCGCCGCCGGAACGCTCCGCCCCGGCTCGCACGAATGTCTCGGCTGCCATGAAATGCGCGCCAAGCTCGCCGATTTCGACCCGGCGCGCGACCCGCACCGGCAGACGTGCGGTATGTGCCACAATCCGCACGAGCAGACACGCCCGGCCGACGCCCTGAAGAGCTGCGCATCGGCGGGGTGTCATTCCGATTGGCGCGACGAGCCGTTCCACACGGGTGCACCGCACCGCCGTGTCGCGGAGCAATGCACGCTGTGTCACCAGCCGCACGCCGCGAAGGTCGATGCCGCCGAGTGCGCGGAGTGCCACGCGGCCGTGAAGGGCCGAACGCAGGGACGCGTCAATCCACCACAGGCATTCGACACGACTCGGGCGCTGCGGCGGGTCTCCCAGCTCGATATCGATCCGGAACAAAAGGGAAAGGGGGACGCCAACCCGCCACGGGCAGCCCCTGCTCCCTTCTCCCTTCTCCCCTCTCCCTCAGATTCATTTCCCCACGCTCGACACAAGCAGCTTGCCTGTCTCACCTGTCACGTCACCTCGCGGCCGAACACAGGGCTCACGTTTGTACCGCCGCGCGGCTGCCAGATCTGTCACCATCAAGCGCCCGCCACCAACGACTGCGCGAAGTGTCACGCCGCGGCTGATATCGCTCCGGTCCATGCGGAGACGATTGCGGTGGCAGTCGCGGATCATCCGGCTCGACGCCGTTCGGTCTCGTTTGCGCACTCCACCCACGCGGAATTGCGCTGCACGGCCTGCCACGAGACGGCCGTGACGCTTGACCCCTCCGCACCCGTGAAGGCGTGCACCGCGTGTCACGAGGATCATCACAGCGCAAAGCGCGACTGCGCGACCTGTCACACGAACGAAGCCATCCGCGCCGCGCATCCCGATTCGTCGAACGCGCACACGGCCTGCGATCAGTGTCATCGTGAATCCACAGTGGCACGTCTGGTGCCGGACCGTGGTCTCTGTCTCACCTGTCATGCCGATCAGCGCGAGCACTACGCGACGCGCGAATGCACGACGTGCCATTTCCAGGCATCGCCGGATGCGTACCGCGCCCATCTGCGCAAGGCAGGAGCAGGGACGTGAAAAAAGTCCTGTTCTTCCTTCTTATGCTCGGCCCGTCCCTTTCTGCGCAGGGATATCGCGCGCGGGTGGAGGGCCGCTTCCAGGCCGTGTCCTACCGCGGTCTGCAACTCGACAGCATCGCCGTGACCGACACGGTGGCCGGTCCGACTGGCGGCCCGCAAACAGCCGACGGCTTTGCCGTGCGGTGTGCGCCCGGTGCCTCCTATTGCATGTTTTTCCGTCCCGGTGCGGTGCAGCGCGGCGCTCCGTTCGTGACGAGCGCGGATGTGTCGCTGTGGGGCTTCGGCGTTCGGGGCCTGAGCGCGCATGTCAATGCGCGAGCCGCGACGGATTTCGAGGAGAGCGGCGCCTGGCCCGGCACGGAGCCGGCGCTGCAGCTCGTCACCGCGTACGCCGATTACAGCGCCGAGCGCCTCACCGCGCGAGCCGGTCGCCAGCTCAACAGCACGCGTCTCGGCATGATCGGCTTCGATGGCGCGAGCCTGACGGTGCGCGAGAACGGGCGTGGGCTGGACGCCTCGATCTACGGGGGCTGGGGGCTGGCCCGCGGCGTTGCGCTTCCCGTGACGAGCCCCGCGCTAAATCCGCTCGACGACTTCCAACCCAGTGAGCGGCAGGTGCTCATTGGGGGCTCGGCGGGCTGGATCGGCCGCCTTGGCGACGTGCGCGCCGAATACCTCCGCGAAGTGGATCCCCATACCGACTACTTCGTGTCGGAGCGGCTTGGATTCGCCGCCGCGATCCGTCCGGTCGCGCGCTGGAGCGTGACGGGCGGCGCCGACTACGACCTCGCGGCCGGTTGGTGGGGCAGCGCCGAGGCGACGGTGGGCTACGCCGCGCCTTCCGTATCGGGGTCGCTCGGCGTACGGCGCTATCGGCCTCACTTCGATCTGTGGACCATCTGGGGAATGTTCAGTCCACTTCCCTACCACGCGGTTCAAGGGCAAGTCACCGTGCGCGCGCTCCGGCAAGTCCAGTTGCGCGGTCGCGCGGAAGGCTACCGCTTCGACAATGCCGAAGCCGAGACGCCGCTCGTGGACGTCGAGCAATCAGGCTGGCGTGGCGAGGTGGGCGCGACGGCGTGGCTCGCCACGGCTTGGACGATCGACGCCGGGTTCCATTACGAGTACGGCCCCGGGGCGGCATCGACGGGGGCGAGTGGCAGCGTCACGTTCGAGCCCCCGAACCACACGTACGCCCTCACGGCGCATGCCGCATCCATGGACCGTCCGTTGGAAATGCGGTTCAGCGAGTCGGTGCTGAATCTCTTCGGCATGGACGGGAGTATCGAACCGCGTTCCGGCATGCGTCTCGAGCTGGGCGCGATCCATTATGCCGAAAAGCGGAATCGTCCCGATGCGGCGGCGATGGATTGGGGACAATGGCGCGTCACGCTCCGCGCGGTGCTCGCGTTCGGAAGTGGGGGCGATCTGGGGCATCTGCCGCCCGCGATCCGTCGCATGCCGGGTGGAAGAGCGGAACGATGATCGTCGCGCTGAGTTTGCTCGCTCTGGTGCAACAGCCGGCGCAGGGGTTCGATCACCTGAAGCACAAAGCGTTGTTTCCGTCCTGCATCTCCTGTCACGCGGGTGCGGCGCAGCAAGCCGCGTCGCTGTGGCCTGATCCGATTTCGTGCGCCGCATGCCACGACGGCACGATCCAAAAAGTCGTCGCGTGGCGTCCGCCCGAGAACGCGCGCCGGACGAATCTCAAGTTCGATCATGCGGAGCACGCATCGGAGGCGGCGCAGAAGTCGCCGCGGAAGTCGCCGGCCTGCGCCGGATGTCATACGCAAGCGGGCGAGCAGCGCATGGCGGTGCGCGAGCCGGTCGTGGAGCGCTGCCTCGCCTGTCACGGGATCCAGGCGGTGCACCTCGCCGCGCCCGATTCCGCCTGCGCGACCTGTCACGTGCCACTGGTCCGCGCAGTCTCGCTGACGCGCAGCGACATCGCCCGGTTTCCCGCGCCCCCTTCGCACGCCGCGCCTGACTTTCTCACGCGCCATGGGCATGGGGCTGCGTCGCGGCAAACGATGGGGACGAGCTGTGCCACGTGCCATGCCCGCGAATTCTGCTATCAGTGTCACGGAGGTTCGGCGCCACCGCATGCGATCTCCTGGCTCGGCTCCGATCAGCGCGCGACCGCGATCGCAGCGCGCGCCGCGCCCGCGAGTCACGGCGGCAATTTCTCCGATCACCACGCGGCTGAAGCCGCGGCCTCGACCACCCGCTGTACCAGCTGTCACGTCCGCGCCGACTGTCTCGAGTGTCACCGTCCCAATGCGGCCGCCGCCGGCGGCGGCTATCACCCCGACGGATTCCTCGCGCGCCATCCCGCGTCCGCGTACGCGCGCGAAGCATCATGCAGCGATTGCCACGACGCCCGCTCCTTCTGCACGTCCTGCCACGAGCGGTCCGGTCTGGTCGCGACCAACGTGCTGCGATCGGGCTACCACGATGCCCGAAGCTTTTTCATCTCGGGACATGGACAGGCGGCGCGCCAAAGCCTCGAGTCCTGCGTCAGCTGCCACGCCGAGCGCGACTGCTTGACCTGTCATTCGGCGGTGGGAGGACGGCGATTCAACCCCCACGGGCCTGGCTTCGATGCCGCACGGATGCGCCGCAAAGCCTTTCCCACGTGCACCGTCTGCCATGGTGCGAACGTGCCGGGAGGCTAGGTCTCACACCCATTTCACGGCGGCTTCACGCGGCGCCGGGTAGGTTGCATGCGGTCACCAGGCGGGTGGCCAATGCGGGATCTCAATCGGAAGCCGCCGGCCGCATGTTCACCGGGCGTGTGAAAACCGGTTCAGGAACGCGAAATCCGACGGCGCCAGCCCCCTCGTTGCCCGACGTGAGTGAGGCGAGGGGGCTGGATCTTTCCGCAGGAGATCAAGCGCGAGGTCGGGCTTGGAAGAAACTGAAAGCGTGATGAGGCGGTCGAACACACGACGGCCCTGGTGCAGGTGCATCGGGGGCGCCGGTTTTTCAGGTACCACTATTGATGTGCAGCAGGGTATACACGGGGCACGTCCGAAACAACGCGGTGCCGATGAAGATCAGACCGATGAAGCCGACTGCCAGCGCCAGGAGCGGCCGGTCCTGCAGTGCCGCGGAGTTCAGCAACAGGACGCCGCCGATGAAGCCGCGGACGCCTGCGTCGCGCCATCCTACATTGCGGGAGCTCATGCGGACAATTTTTCACGGCGTCGCTGAATCGCGCGGGAAGTCCCTGTGAACTCCTCTTCATCCGCTGGCGCGGGAATGGACGTGATGTTTACGTGTACATCGACATGAGTACGACCGACACGCGCGCCACTGCCACCGTCGCCTGTCCGTTCTGTGCGACCTTGAATCGCGTGGATATGGACCGGGTGGCAGATCGCCCGAAGTGCGGGAGTTGCGGCCGGCCGATCCTGCTGGATCGGCCCGTTGCGGCGTCTGACGCGAGCTTCGACCAGATCATCACCGAGACGACGGTGCCGGTGCTCGTGGACTTCTATGCCGACTGGTGCGGGCCGTGCAAGATCATGGCGCCGCTGCTGGATGACATCGCCCACCGCCGCGCGGGCCAGATGCTGGTGCTCAAGCTCGATACCGATCGCAACCCCGCCACGGGTCAGCGTTTCGGCATTCGCGGCATTCCTACCTTGATCCTGTTCCGCGGCGGCACAGAGGCATCGCGGCGCGTGGGTGCCATTCCGCCGCCCGAGCTCGAGAGTTTCCTGAAAGAGACTTAGCGCGCGATCTGGCGCAGCACGTACTCGAGGATTCCGCCGTGCTGGTAGTAGTGCAGCTCCTGCGGCGTGTCGATCCGGACCAGAACCTCGAACTCGGTCACTTTTCCTTCATCTGACGTCGCCGTGACCGTCAGCTCCTTCGGCATGGCGGCGAGTCCCGGAATATCGAACCGCTCTTTCCCTGTCAGGCCCAGCGTGCCGGCGTTCTTCCCCGGCGCGAACTGGAGCGGCAAAATCCCCATGCCAACCAGGTTCGAGCGATGGATCCGTTCGAAGCTTTCGGCGATCACCGCACGGATGCCGAGCAGTCGCGGACCCTTGGCCGCCCAGTCGCGTGACGAACCCGACCCGTACTCTTTGCCCGCGAGCACGATGAGCGGTACGCCTTCGGCGGCGTACTTGAGCGAAGCGTCGTAGATCGTCATCGCCTCGGCAGTGGGGAGATGCACGGTGAACGGGCCTTCGGTGCCCGGTGCGAGGAGGTTCTTCAGACGCACATTGGCGAACGTGCCGCGCACCATGACTTCGTGATTGCCGCGCCGCGCCCCGTAGGAGTTGAAGTCGGGCGGCTGGACCCCGTGCTGAACGAGATACTGGCCTGCCGGGCTCGTCTTGCGAATCGAACCCGCGGGGGAGATGTGATCGGTGGTGATGCTGTCGCTCAAGAGACACAGCGCGCGCGCACCGCGAATATCCTGCACCGGTCCCGGCTCGTCGGGCATGCCGTCGAAGTAGGGCGCGCGGCGGATATACGTGGAGTTCGGCTCCCAGACGAAGCGATCGCCCTCCGGGACGGGGAGGCCACGCCAGCGCTCGTCGCCGTCGAAGACCTGCGCGTAGCTCTTGCGGAACATCGACGACTGAATCGACTTGCCGATGACGTCGGCGACCTCTTTGGCCGACGGCCAGATTTCGCGGAGAAAGACCGGGCCGTCCGTCCCGATGCCCAGCGGCTCGTTGTGGAAGTCGATGTCGATGCGGCCCGCGAGCGCATAGGCGACGACGAGCGGCGGCGAGGCGAGATAGTTGGCGCGCACTTCCTGCTGAATGCGTCCTTCAAAGTTTCTATTGCCCGACAGCACCGAGCAGACCACGAGCTCGCATTCGGCGATCGCGTTCGAGACGGCTTCCGGCAGCGGTCCCGAATTCCCGATGCACGTCGTACAGCCGTACCCCACGAGGTGGAACCGCAGTTTCTCGAGCGGCCTCATGAGCCCTGCCTGCTCGAGGTATTCGGTCACCACCTTCGATCCAGGCGCCAAGCTGGTCTTGACCCACGGCTTGGTGTTCAGGCCGAGCTCGACCGCCTTCTTGGCCATCAACCCCGCGGCCATCATCACCGACGGGTTGGAGGTATTGGTACAGCTCGTGATCGCCGCGATCACGACCGACCCGTGTGTCAACACGTGCTCAATGTCGTCGATGCGGATGTTGGCGTGCGACGGGCGGGGTGGAGCGAGCCCTGCCTGTCCGCCTTCTCCCTCCCACCGGCCAACGGGAGCGGCGCCAGCCGAGACGGCGGCGACGACCGCGGGCGGCGTCGTGGGCTTCATCAGAGACGGCAGCGCCTCGGCAAACTTCCGCGGGACTTCGCGCAATCCGACGCGGTCCTGCGGCCGGCGCGGTCCCGCCATGCTCGGCTCGACCGTCGCGAGATTCAGCTCGAGCGTGTCGGTATACGTCGGGTCGGGCGCGTCCGGCGTGTGAAAGAGACCCTGCTCCTTCATGTAGGCCTCAACGAGCTGCACGTGCTCGGCGGGCCGGCCGGTAAATTGCAGATACCGCAGCGTTTCCTGATCGACGGGAAAGATGCCGATCGTGGCGCCATACTCGGGCGCCATGTTTCCGATCGTCGCGCGGTCCGCGAGCGGCAAGGTAGATACGCCGGGACCGTAGAACTCGACGAACTTTCCAACCACGCCTTTGGCCCGCAGCAGCTGCGTGATCGTGAGCACCAGATCCGTAGCGGTCGCGCCTTCCGTCAACCGGCCGCTCAGCCGGAACCCGATGACCTGGGGAATGAGCATGGAGACGGGCTGGCCCAGCATCGCAGCCTCGGCCTCGATCCCGCCGACACCCCAGCCGACCACGCCGAGGCCGTTGACCATCGTGGTGTGCGAATCGGTTCCGACCAGTGTGTCGGGGTAGGCCTGGGACTCGTTGGTGAACACCACGCGCGCGAGGTATTCGAGGTTCACTTGATGGACAATGCCGGTGTCCGGCGGTACCACCTTGAAGCCGGTGAACGCCTTCTGCGCCCAGCGCAGCAGCGCGTAGCGCTCGCGATTGCGCTGAAACTCGAGATCGGCGTTCACCTGGAATGCGCCGGGCGTGCCGAATTCATCGACGATCACCGAGTGGTCGATGACGAGCTCGGCGGGCAGTAGTGGGTTCACGCGCTTGGGGTCGCCACCCATCGTGACCATCGCGTCGCGCATCGCGGCGAGATCCACCACGGCGGGGACGCCGGTGAAGTCTTGCAGCAGCACGCGCGCGGGCATGAAGGCGATCTCCTCGTCCGGCAACTTCATCGGCTCCCAGCGTGCCAGCTTCTCGATAGCGCCGGCCTGGACGACTTTGCCGTCTTCACGCCGCAGCAGGTTTTCGAGCAGGATCTTGAGCGAGTAGGGAAGTCGCGCGATGGGTAACCCGCGGCGCTCGAGCGCGTCGAGCCGGTAGATCTCGTACGAGCGGCCGCCCGTCTTCAGGGTGGCGCGGCTGCCGAAGCTGTTCGCGCTCATTGCGGAACGACCTTGACCGCTACGACGAAATACTCGGTCTCGCCAAAGCAGGTCGTGGGGATTCCCTTGTGCTGCTCATACGTCAGCGCGACGCGCCGTCCCAAAGACTCATTGATGTGCTGCGCGACCATGTCGTCTCGTACCGTGAAATAGAATTTCTCGGGGTTGGTGCCGGGCATGGACACCATCGCCAACTCGCCCTCCCATGTCTTACACAGCCATCCCTTCTTCGAGAACTTTTGCACGAACCCGGCGCGCTCGCCCTCGGAATAGGCCCAGTTCATCGCGGACCACGTGTACAGGGCGAAGACCAGGATCGGGACGAGCAAGATCGCGGCGATGATGAACTTGCGCTTGCGCGTGAGCTGGAAATGGAAGTTCACGGTGCGGAATCTACCTCGTACGTTTCCTGACGATAAGGCGTGAACCCACGCGCCAGGTAATTCGGCAGCGCGTTGGGGTGATCCAGCGTGCAGGTATGGAGCCACACCCGCTTGGGGCCCAGTGCCCAGGCGTCACGCACCGCGCTCGACAAGAGATGCTTCCCGAAGCCCCGCCCAAATTCCGCGGCGACGATCCCGAAGTAGGCGACCTCGACCGAGTCATCCTCCCCGACGCGCCGGAGCTCGTACCACCCCGCCAACGGACGGTCGTTACTGTTGCTCGCTCGCTGCGCCACAAACAGCTGAATGGCGGGATCAGCGAGATGCGCCCGGATCTCGTCGTCGGTCCAGTCCCAGCGGTCGAACCAGTGAAACGCTTCGCCGACCGTGCGATAGCAGCTGCGGTACAACGCAGGCGAGGGATTCGGTACGCGTGCAATCGTGATGTCTGGAAAAACGCCGAATGCTCCCTTGAATTGTGAGGGGCTCGTGAGTTCCAGGTATGTACGAGTGGCCTGCATAGCCTCTATTATTATCGCATGACCTTCAACCGAACGGGCACGCTGCCCCTGCCGCTGGCGCTCCACCTCGCAACGTACACCGTGATCGGCTTGTTCTGCGCCTTTGCGGGCGGACTCAATCTGATCGATCCGACCAAGATCATTCCCAATGCCGTGATCTTCCTCGGACTCGCGGGGTTCAGCTGGGGCTATGTCTTCGGGATTCTGATGGCGCGGAAAGAAGTGGTCGCTCTGGGGCTCGTCGCCAGTGTGGGCTACATCGTGGCCGGAATCTGGCAGCTCGGCCCGCATTGGGCGCTCGGGGCTTTGCTCCTGGCCATTGGCATCTACGGGCTGGCGGCGCTGGCGCTCTACCGCCGCCAAATCATCGAAGCCTAGTAGATAACGTCGTCGCGGACCGGCGCGGAGGGGAGCTCGACCACGAACTTTGCGCCGCCGAGCGTCTCGGAATCCTCCAGCCAGATCCGGCCTCCCACTTCCGCGACCACTCGCTGACAGATCGATAAGCCGAGTCCGGATCCTTCGTCGGGACTCTTGGTCGTGAAAAACGGATCGAAGATCCGGCTTCGGACCGCGGCCGGCACGCCCGGGCCCGAGTCTTCCACGGTCAATCGCACCCAGTCGTGACGCGCCTGGGTCGCGAGCTCGATGACGGCGTTGGGACGACCCCGCACCGCGTGCTCGGCGTTGGTCATGAGGTTGATGACGACCTGCTGCAGCTCCTGACCGAGCCCCAGCACCGCCTCGGCGGCCTGATCCATGCGCGTCCGGACTTCGATGTTGTCCACGCGCAGCACGCGCTGTCGGATTTCGGCGACGTCACGGATGAGCTCGTTGAGCTGAATCCGTACCGGCGTGACGTCGGCGCGGCGCGCCAGCCGCAACAGGCTGCGGACGATCCGCGCGGCGCGATCCACTTCGCGCACGATCGTTGCCGCCGCCGTGCTGGCCTCCTGGTCGGTCGTCGAGCGGCCCAGCAGCTCTGCTTCCATTCGTATGGCCGCGAGCGGGTTGTTCACCTCGTGAGCGACGCCGCTCGCGATCTCGCCGACGGTGGCCAGCTTCTCGCGCGCGATCAGCTCGCGCTGCGCGCGCAGCTCGTCGGTGCGGTCATAGAGCGCCACCAGCAGGTCGTGCGAGCCGAGGCCACGCAGGTCGGTGACCGTGCAATCGCAGATGCGGCGCTCGCCGCTGCGCTGCGTGATCAGGACACGGCCGTGCCAGGGCTGTCCTTCCTGCCGGCCCGCGAGCATCAGCCGCACCGTCAGCCCACTGGGCGAGAGGCCGAGCTTTTCGAGGTGTCGCCCGATGGCCGTCTCCTTCGATTCGACGCCGAACACCTGCACTGCCGCTTCGTTGACCTGCCGGACCGTGCCGGCGGTGTCGACGAGCGCCATCGGCAAGGGGCTCGCGTCGACCATCGCGCGTGCGCGATCGGCGGCGGCGCGCGTGGCGGCGACCGCTTCCGACAGTTCGATGCCGCCGGCGATGTGCGCCCCGACGGCCGAGACATAGTGCAGGTCCTGCAAGGTGAACGGCGGCGGATCCGGCAGTGCCGCGCTCGAAAACCGTATCAAGCCGACCGCACCGACCGTCCCCTGCGAGGTGCGAAGCGGGGCGATGAGCGCCGATCGCGCGCCCTTCGCGAGGGTATTGACGATCGGGCTTGCGTCGGCGTCGGTGCGCAGGTCATCCGTCAGCACGGGCTCGCCGGTACGCACGACGCGCCCGGTCGTGCTTGCCTCCATCGCCAGCACCAATCCGTTGACGGTTGCCGCTTCACCCAGCGCGGGCGAGACGCGCAGGTTCTGGCCGTCGGGCTCTTTCAGCGCGACGAACGCGCCCTGCGCCTCGACCAGCTCCATCAGACTTTCCAGCGTGTACCGCAGCAACAGATGCGTTTCGGGTGCCGCGAGCAGCCAGCGCGCGAGCTCGATGACGAAGCTGCCCAGCCGTCGCTCTCGCTCCAGCGCAGGGCGACGACCCACCATGACGGCGAGCCGGGACGCGTATTCGATCGCGGCTTCGAGCTCCGCGGCGGGAAGGGAGGGAGGCGCGCCGGCGAGTGTGGCCTCCACGTGCCGGCCGTCGGCATCGCGCCATGCGGCGCTGATGCTGCGCCCCGAGCGGTCGTCGGTCCCCGCGGCGACATTGCCGGACTCGTTGAGGCCCTTGTAGGCAACGGTCAGCCGCGCGCCGCCGGCCCACCGGCTCACGATTCCGGCGGCAGCGCGCCAGAAGTCAGCGGCGCGGGGCGCGTCGCTGGCTTCGCGCAACAGTGCCTGCAACGCATCGCGCATGGGGGCTCGAATATAGGGGATGCGGGGAACCACGTGGTGTTTTGAAGAGCATGAACCCATATCTCATCCTCAGCGAAGGGGAGGGCCGGACCGCCAACTCCCCATCCTCCGCGCTGCCTGCTGATACCGTCGCCGATGCCGATCTGCTGGATGCCTACTCACGCGCCGTCAGTAGCGTCGTCGAGCGCGTTGCTCCGGCCGTCGTAAGCGTAGAAGTCCATCGTCGCCGGACGGCGGGGCAAGGCGGGGGCGGGGGCGGGGGCTCCGGATTCGTCTTCACACCCGACGGATTCATCCTCACCAACAGCCACGTGGCGCATGGCGCTACAAGGACCGAGGTCGCGTTCCCGGACGGTCGCCGCCTGCGCGCCGAGCTGGTCGGTGATGATCCCGAAACAGATCTGGCGGTGCTGCGCACGGACGCCGCATCGCAGGCCGTCGCTCCCCTCGGCGACTCGGCCGCTCTGCGGGTGGGCCAGGTCGTGATCGCCATCGGAAATCCCCTGGGATTTCACAGCACCGTCACCGCCGGCGTGGTCAGTGCACTCGGCCGGTCTTTCAGATCGGTTTCCGGTCGGTTGATCGACAACGTCATCCAGACGGATGCGGCACTCAACCCCGGCAACTCCGGCGGGCCGCTGCTCGATTCGCGCGGTCATGTGGTCGGCGTGAACACCGCTGTCATTCTTCCCGCGCAGGGGATCTGCTTTGCCGTCGCGGTGAACACCGTGAAACTTGTCGTGGGACAACTGATCGCATTCGGACATGTGCGGCGCGCGCGCATCGGTGTCGGTGGACAGAATGTGTCGCTACCACGCCTCGCGGTGCGCGCGCATCGTCTCATTCAGCCGAGCGGTGTGCTGGTGACGACGGTGGAGAGCGGCAGCCCGGCCGCGCGTGCCGGTGTGCAACCTGGCGATATCATCGTCGCGTTCGATGCGCAGCCGGTCCACGGTATCGACGATCTGCACCGCCTGCTCACCGGCGATCGCATCGGTGCCGCCGCGACCATCGCCGTGGTGCGGAAAGCGGAGCGCCTGGAGTTGTCCATTACCGCAACGGAAACCGCGTAAGTTGCGCTGTGACGCGGTTGTGACGCTGCAACAGTTGACCCGCATGGCATCGACTCTGTAGCTTGCCGACCATGATGATTTGCGCCTGCAATCACAATTCGCTCCACACCGGGAAGAACCTTCCGGGGGAGTCGGGGGGCGGGGGCGGGGGCGCCAGTTAGCGCGATCGACAAGATCGCACACGCACGGAGCGGCCCGCCCCACGATGGAGCGGGCCTTTTTGTTGCGCAGCCGTCAACGAAGGGAGTTGGAATGAAGCGGCATTACCTGCTGGCGAGTGACTTCGATCAGACGTTGAGCTTCAACGATTCCGGCATCGTGCTGAGCGAGATGCTGGGCATCGACCGGTTTGGCGAGCGCGTCGCCGCGCTGTCCCGGCTCAATCTCGTGCAGCAGGGCGCCGAGCTGGCGTATCTGCTCGCGCACGATCCCGATTTCCGGCGCGTCACTCGCAACGATCTGCTCGAGGTCGGCAAGCGCGTGCGTCTCAAGCGCAATGTCGAGCTGCTCGCGCGTCTGTTGTCGCAGGGGATCGACGGCCACCGCTTCGACTTCTACGTCATCTCCGCCGCGCCGGAAGAAGTCGTGCTCTCGGCGCTCGAAGGCATCGTCCCGGCGGATCATGTTGTGGGCACCCGCTTCCAGTTCCAGGAAGGCAACGGGCAGATCGGCTCGCTGACGCGGGTGGCGGCAGGATACGGCAAGGTGGCCGCGGTCGAAGAGATCCGCGCTCGTCATAGCATCCCGCGTGACCAGGTGGTCTACGTCGGCGACGGACAGTCGGACATCCCGGTCATGCTGCATGTGAACCGCGGTGAGGGATTCACGATTGCCGCGTCCGAGGCGCGCGAAATCGCACAGATCGCGAAGCGGACGGTGATCAGCGACGATGCACTATCGGTGCTGGTGCCGATTCTCGAGGAGCTCGCCGGATTCAGGCCAAGCCAGATTCGCGCGCTGTTCGAGGATCAGGGGCTCGTGATTCAGGAATGGGACCGCGTGCGGACGGACTGGCTGACGATTCGCGATGGTGCGTCGGACGGCATCATCCGGTTGGACAAAGCCGCGAACGCCTAGACGCGAATCGCTCCAACGAAGCGCGACGGAGCCGGTGTGTAGCCGGGGAAGATCGCGCTCAGATCCGTCGCGCCGAGGTGCCGCCCCAGGATTTCGCCGAACAAGTCGCGGAAATCGGTAGTGACGGCGACGTCGCGTCCTTCGAAGCGCTGCTCCATGCCGAGCCCCGGCCAGCGGCCGAGCACGCGGCCGCCGTTGACCGATCCACCGAGGACCAGCATGGCCGTGGCATGACCGTGATCGGTCCCGCTGTTGCCGTTCTCGCGAATCGTCCGCCCGAATTCCGACATCGTCAGCACCACGACGTCGCGCATGCGCTCGCCGAGATCCTGAGTGAATGCGGCGAGCGCGCCGCCGAGCTCGCGGAGCCTCGCCGCGAGTTGGCCTTCATTCGATCCCTGATTCACATGCGTATCCCAGCCGCTGCAATCGGCGAACGCGATCTCCAACCCGACATCCGATTTGATGAGCTGCGCGATCTGCAGCAGTGTCTTGCCCAAGCGTCCCGGCGGATAAGCCGCGCCATTCGCGGGGCGATACTGGGCTGGGTCGGCCTGCTTGAGCAGTTGCACCGCCTCGAATCCCTCGCGCGACGATGACGCGAGCAAGCCGGTGCCGGCGCCGTCGTATAGCTCCTCGAACGCGCGAGTCAGCCGGTCGCGCGCACCCTCCTGCGGCGCGCGCAGCCCGAACGCCTGGAGATCGTCGATCGCGAGCGACGGCGCGCTGCCGGCCAGAATCCGCGGCAGCTGCGGCCCAAATGCGACCGCACGAAATGGCGTGTGGGTGTGCTCGCGATCGTGCTGGCAATATCGATTGGCCCAGCCGTCACCGGTGCTCTTCACACCCGGCGTGCCGGTTTCCATGTAGTCCTGCGCGTCGAAGTGGCTGCGCGTCCCATCCGGTGAGCCGATCGCGTGGATGGCCGCGAGACTCTTGTTGTCCCAGAGCGATTTCAGCGGCGCGAGGCTCGGGTGCAGGCCAAAGTGCCCGTCGAGATCGACCACCGTCTCCCGTGGGACGGCGATGCGCGGGCGCTCCTGGTAATAGGCAGACTCACCGTGCGGGACGATCATGTTCAGGCCGTCGACCGCGCCGCGCTGGAAGAGGCAGACGAGAACCGGGCGGCGGGAGGCGGCGAAGGGGCGGCGAAGGGCGTACGCGGCTCGTCCCAAGAACAATGGATCGAATCCGAGACTCACGAGCGCCAGCGCGCCGGATTTGACGAACACTCTGCGCGAGATGGTCATTGTCTTTGGAAGTCCGGCCCGCCCAGGGCGAGGCCAAGCGCGAGGTCACGCGCCTGCGTGGGGTCGTTGATGTCAGCCAGCTGTTCGAGAATTACATCCCGCGTGTGCGTGGACATGGATCCACCGAGCAAGCGTTGGTTGATCTCGTCGACTAATTGTGCGTGGCTGTCAGCTGGAGCGATGCTCGTGCATTCCCTCGCGATCATCACCGCCGCGTTCATGCGCGCAAGCAGCGCGCCGCTGTTTACCCAGTGAGCCTCGGTCTCCGCATACCCCGTCGGGGCCGGCTGCTGGTACAGCGGTTCTCCCAACCGAGCGACAAGCTGCGCCAGCTGCGGCGTGTTGTCCGGCTCCACACCGGCGGCGCGCACCGCGCTGACCACGAACTCGAACGGCGTCTTGACTTTCGTCCTCACGGCTCGAGCAGACCAGAAATCGGGCGAGGTGAAGATCGCGCGCAGTACGGCCCGAATGTCGCCGCGGGTCCGCTGCCACGCCGCCACCGCGGCGTCGATGCAGCCATCCGGCGGCTCATCGGCAACGAAGCGCGCGCACAACTTCGCGCTGACGTGATGCATCGTTCCCGGACGTTGGGCAAGGAATCGCAAGAGGCGCAGGCCTTCGTTCTGACCGGCGCTCTTGAACGTGTAGCCCAGCACCTGTTTGTCGCCCCGATCGTGCGCCCAGTCGCGAAAGACGAATCCCGCCCCCCGTTCCGGGCGCTCGATGCTCCATCCCGTGAAGATGCGGGCGACATTGATCACGTCCTGCTGGGTGTAGCCGCCGTCCACGCCGAGTGTGTGCAGCTCGAGCAGCTCGCGGGCGTAATTCTCATTGATGCCGCTCGGCATCCGCCTGGGATCAAGCCCCGCTCTGCGGAACGGAGGCTCAGACCCCGGCGCGACGCTCTGGGCATTGTCGAGGTAAAACATCATCGCCGGACTCCGCGCGGTGGCAATCAGCAGGTCCTCGAAGCGGCCCAGCGCGTTTGGCCGGATTGTTTCCTCTATATAGGACGGCAGCAGAAAGCGATCGGCGCCCTTGCCGACGAAGACGTTGAAGTGATTGGTCCAGACGTCGACCATCACCTCGCGGAGCTGCCGCTCCGAGATCGCGGCGCGCACGATCGCGAGCTGCTGGAGCTCACCACCGAGCTCGCGGAACTCGCGCATGGGGGCGGACCTCACCCCCTGACCCCCTCTCCTGTCGGAGAGGGGGAACGAATCCCGCATGTCCCGCTGCAGGCGCTGCCGCTCGCGCTGGACATCGCGGAAACGCTCGGCGAGATCGGCGCGATTGTAATCGAGAATCTTGAATTGACGCTCGCGCTCGGCGAGATGGGAATCGTCGATGCGCCCGGGATCGAGCTGGCGCTCGATCCAACGCATCACGCCGAACCGTGCGATCGAGTCAGCCTCGCCGGGACGGGCGCCATACGCCAGACGATTCAACGCATGAAAGGCCGAGTCGCGCGGCGTGAGCGCGGGCGTGGACGCCGGCACCTGCACCGCGAGTGCGAATAAGGCGATGAAATGCATGTGGCTATACTGACGTTCAGACTCACGGTGAAGTTAACGCCTAGGGCGCAGGTCGAACGTTTCCCCCGTCAGCCACGAATTTCCAGGATCGGTCCGTCTGGCGCCGCCAGATCGTGACGTACTTGCTGTAGTGATTCAGGCTGGTGATGCGAGCCTCGCCCACGGTGCAGCCGAGGTCACCGGACGGTGCGATTTGCGCCGTCACCGGCCACCACTCCAGCACCGCCCCTGCCGGAAAACCGTCGAAGCCCGCGCCGATCGCCTCGCGTCCCTCCGTGATCTGCGACCCGCCACCGAGCGCGATCGCCTCCTCGGCGGCGAACGCAAGGAACGCCGCCTTCGCCCCGCGCGCGACGGAGCGTGCCGCGAATGCCGAGTCCGCCATGATCAGCTCATGCGAATCGGCGCGGCCGCGCACCTGCGCGCTCGATGCCGCTTTGGGCGTTGTGGCCGCGGCAGACGTCGAGTCGGCGATGGGTCGGGTGCTCGCGAACGCTGCGAGTCGCCACGAATCACCGGTGCGCTTCCAGCATGCGAGATACTTTCCGCGCTGTCCTCCGCCCGATGTGGACGTCCAGCCGTAGGTGTAGCCAAGATGGCCATCGGCCGAGACGTCGCCAAACACGGGGGTCCAGGTCTGCTGGAGAATTGAATCGTCGTTCTGGAGGAAAGCGCGAATCCGTTCGCTGCCGCGCAGGAGCGGCGCGCCAGGATAGAGGTATGCCGCGTCGTCGGTGAATGCAGGCACGAAGCCGGAGAGCAAACCAAGTGTCGCGGTTCGCTCCGAGAGCGCGCGGTCGGCGGCGAGCAGCGCGTCACGCTCCGAAGTCCGGTCCGCCGAGGTGAGCAGCAGTGTGAAGCCAAGCAGCAGGTATCGCATGGGTTTACCTCCCGGCGAAAATCTGGTGCCGGCGCGCGCGCGCGCGTAGAGGCGCCACGTTACCGCTGTGTGAATTCACACGATTCTGACCGCGTAAGCCGGGCAGGTCGTGCGGCGGTGTCGTACGATGCTACAATGAGGTTCATGAAGCGTGCACTCATCGTCCTCGGCGCCTGGTCCGCGGTGGCGCTGCTCTTCTCCATTCAGATGCGCTTCCAGGCCACGCCCGACGCCACGCCACGCCCGTGGGGCTGGATTCTCGCGTGGCAGTTCACCGGATGGTGGACGTGGGCCCTGTTCACCACGCCCGTGTGCGCGTTCTCCGCCTGGGCGGTGCGCCGGATCCGCAAACCGGCGCTGTTGATCGCGGCGCACATCCCCGTCGCCGTAGTCAGCGCCGTCGCCTGCGCCGGTTTCGAGGGCGGACTGAAATGGGAGCTCGGTCTCTGGCGCACCCCACACACGTTTCTCTCGGGCGTGTGGGACGGCATCTCGATCTGGTGGACGTTCAATGTGCTGGTCTACGCCATGATCGCGGGCCTCTACCATGCCTGGCGCGCCTCGCGGCTCGAAATGCAACTGGTCCAGGCGCGCCTCGACGCACTGGTCGGCCAGCTTCAGCCGCACTTTCTCTTCAACACGCTGCACACGATTTCCGCGTTCGTGCTGGAGGATCCCAAGCAGGCCAATCGCATGATCACCCGGCTCTCGGAGCTACTGCGCCAATCGTTTAACCGCGAACGCGGCCCGCTCGTCACACTGGAGGAGGAGCTCGAGTTGTTGGATCATTACGTGGCGATTCAAGAGGCGCGCTTTGGCGACCGGCTGCGCGTGACATTCCGCGTCGATCCGCGGGCGGCCGCGGCCGCGGTCCCTACACTGTTGCTGCAGCCGCTCGTGGAGAACGCGATCCGCCACGGCGCGCTTCCCAACGGCGGCGTCGCCGAAGTCGAGATTGCCGCGACCCGAGAGGGCAACCGCCTGCACCTGACTGTTCGCGACAACGGTCCCGGTCTCAGCGCCGAGCGGAGTCCAAACGGTAACGGCAACGGCGATGGCAACGGCTTTGGAGGACTTGGGCTCGCCAACACGCGCGCCCGCCTCACCGAGCTGTACGGGCCGAGCCATCGGTTCGAGCTGACGAACGCGCCGCCGCCCAACGCGAGCGGTGCGCTGGCAACGATCGACATTCCGTATAACGACCATGCGCGCGATCATCGTTGACGACGAGGCGCCGGCGCGCCGGCGGCTCAAAGGCGTACTGCAGCAGATCAGCAGCGTCACGCGGATCGACGAGTGCACGAATGGCCGCGACGCGGTCGAACTGCTGCGTCGCGGCACGCCGGATCTCGTCTTCCTCGACATTCAGATGCCCGATCTCGACGGCTTTGCGGTCGCGGCTGCAGCGAGCAGCGAGCGTCCTCCCGCCATCGTCTTCGTTACGGCCTTCGAAGAGCACGCGGTTCGCGCATTCGAGATTCAGGCGTTCGACTATCTGCTCAAGCCGTTCGACGACGAGCGCGTGATTGCTACGGTCAGGCGCGCGGAGGATTTTCTCGACTGGGCGCGGCGTGAAGGAACGACCGATCCCTCGCTGCACGGCTTCGGGGACGTCACGGTCGATTTCGCCCGCCATCAGGTCCGCCGAGCGGGACGGACGGCCGAGCTGCGGCCCAAGGAGTATCAGCTGCTGCTCGCGCTGATGAAGCGAGGCGGCCGGGTGGCGAGCCGGCTCGAGCTGCTGCGCGAAGTCTGGGGCTATGCAGACGACGTGATGAGCCGGACGGTGGACACGCACGTGGCCATGCTGCGCCGCAAGCTCGAGCACGATCCGGCGCACCCGCGCCACATCGTGACGGTACGGACGTTCGGCTACCGGATCGAGCGCTAGCGAAACAGCAGCCGGTCGGCGATTCGCTCGGCGATGGCTTCCGGCTCGCCGCTCGAGCGATTCGTCAGGATGACGATGGTGACGCGCCGATCGGGGTAGCGCTGGATCGCATTGCGAAATCCGCTCGTTTCGCCGGTATGGCGCCAGCGTCTGATTCCGCGGTAACGATCCACGAACCAGCCAAAGCCGTATTCGGTCGCCGCGCCGGCCGGCAACTGCGGCGGCGTCGTGGCGAGTGTCAGACTTGCCGTATCGACGACTTCGTTGCCGCCGGCGTAGAGCGCCTGATCCCAGCGCACCATGTCGTCCACGTTGGTGTAGATCCCGCCATCGCCGAGTGTGGCACTGGTGAGGCTCTGATCGCTCGGTGTAAATCCGCCGCCCCGCGGCGAGTAACCGAACGCCCGCCGCGGCACGGTGTCCACTCCTTCTACATGCGCGACGCTCGCCCGCATCCCCAACGGCATGAAGATCCGAGTGCGCACGAACTCCGGATACGACATGCCTGACACGCGCGCCACGATCAACCCCAGCAGCACGTAGCCTGAGTTGCTGTAGCGATACTGCGTCCCGGCCGGGAAGTAGACCGAGTCCTTGGCCGACAGCATGGCGAGCACGTCCTGGTCGTTCAGTTGCGTGGCGCGACTTTCGGGGATCAAGTCCTCGTAATCGACGAGTCCCGACGTGTGATTCAACAGATGGCGCACGGTGACCGGGCGCGCGGCGCGGGGCAACTCAGGCAGCATGTCGCTGACCGGCTGATCGTAGCGGAGCTTCCCGTCCTTCACGAGCAGCGTCGCCGCCATGGCCGTGAACTGTTTCGAGACGGAGGCGAGACGATAGTCGGTCTCGGGCGTCGCCGCGACGCCGCGCTCGAGATTGGCCATGCCATAGGCGCGCCGGACGACCACCTTGCCGTCCTGGATCACGATGACGCTTGCGCCCGGAACCGACGGCGCCGAGTAAGCCGAGAACAGCGAATCGATAAAGCGAGATTCGTCAGCGCGCACGCCAGGTGCCCGAGGTGCCCGAGGTCCACCGGTAGCGCAGGCCGCGCATGCGAGCAGTATCAGGACTTCGCAGCGGCGTACCATGCGTTCCAGGTTTCCGCGGCAGCGCCGATGGTGAGCTGCTGCTGATTGCGCACGAGCGGCATCTGCAGCAGCAGCGGCTCGAGGCTGAGCTTCTCCAGCCAGCGCTCCTCACTCAACATCGCCGACTTGAGTCCCAGCTCCGCGTAGCGCTTCGCGTCGCGGTCGACCAACGCCGCGATGCCGAACTTCTGCGCGAAGCGGCGCAGCTCGCCGATCGAGGCCGCGCGCTCGTTGAGATCGACAAAGTGAACGGTGATGCGCCGTTCGGCGAAGAAGCGCAGGGCGGCGCGAGTAGCGGCGCTCTTCTTGACCCCGAAGATTTGAACCTCCACGCTGCGCCCCAGTGCGACGGTGCACCAAGCTAGTCTATATTCCTCGCTCCCGGCGAGGTGCGATGAGTCCCCGATCAAAAATTATTGCCGCCGCGGTCCTCTTCTCGACCGGCGGCGCGGCGATCAAGTATTGCGGCTTCGGCGCATGGCAGCTCGCCGCCTGCCGGGCCACGATCGCCATGATCACCATTGTCCTGCTGCTGCCCGAGGCCCGGCGCGGTTGGAGCTGGCGCACGGTGATCGTCGGCTTTGCCTACGCCGCCACGACGCTGCTCTATGTGCAGGCGAACAAACACACCACGGCGGCGAGCGCGATCTTCCTGCAGTCCACGAGCCCCCTGTTCATTCTGTTGCTCGCGCCGCTGCTGCTGGGCGAGCACGCCACGCGCCGCGACGTTACGCAGATGGCGGTGATGGCTGCCGGGATGGCGCTGTTCTTGTTCGGGATGGATCAGCCCTCGGCGACGGCGCCGAACCCACGCCTGGGCAATCTGCTGGCTGCGATTTGCGCCGTGACGTGGACGCTCACGGTGATCGGCTACCGCTGGATCGTGACGCGCGGTTCGTCCGTAGCAGCCGCGGCTGTGGCCGGCAACCTGACGGCTGCGATCATCTCGTGGATCATGGCGCAGCCGCTCGCACGCGGGCGTCCGGGCGACTGGGCGGTCGTGGTCTTCCTCGGCGTCTGCCAGCTCGGGATCCCGTATCTGTTCCTCACTCGTGCGGTGCCGAAAGTACGCGCGCTCGAGGTGGGTCTCTTCCTTCTTATAGAGCCGGTGCTCAATCCCATCTGGGCCTGGCTCGTGCATCGCGAAACACCGGGCCCGGCCACGCTCGCCGGCGGCGCGCTGATCCTCGGCGCCACCGCCGTGCGCATGATCTTCGATGTCCGACAGCCCCCGCCCGTGCCGGAGTCGATCCCGGTGTAAAAAAAGGACCCGCCGCTGGGCGGGCCCTTGTTGTATCGGCGCGAGTTACTGCGTCGCTCTGAGGGCGTTTACTCGCCCACCGCCATAGAAGTCGTCGTTGCCGGGTTTGCCGAGGTCGTCCGCGGACGCGCGCAGGCGCGCTGCGACGGCCGCCGGTCCGATCTTCCCATATTTGCCGATGATCAGCGCCGCGACACCGGAGACCGCCGGGGTGGCCATGCTCGTCCCGGCCGCCCAGCAATAGGTGGCGTTGCTCGGGCCCGAGCCGCGGCATGGGGCCATGACCATATCGAAGACCCAACAGCGGTTGACGACCAGGCCGCTGGGAATGCGCGGGACCGCGCAGAGGTTCGGGGGCGGCTGGTCGGGGAGCACGAAATCGCCGCCGCCGGCCGCGAAGTCGACTGCCGACTGACCGTAGTTCGTATACGACGCCGGGCGATCGTAATTCGTCGCGCCGAACACAAAGCCTACAGGACCGGTCGCCGAGACGGCGATCACATGCGGCGACATCGCCGGCAGGAAGACCGTGTTCGCCGTGTGGTCGAGATCCGTGTACTCGTTGCCCAGTGCGGCGACGACGGTGACGCCGCGCTGCCACGCATAGGTCGTCGCCTTGCCGAGCGCGACGGCGATTTTCGCCGCGACGACGCCCTGCCGCGCGAATTGCGCGCCGAGGCTCATGTTGATCACGTCGGCGCCCGCGCCGCCTTCAGCGATCGGAGTTGCCGCGTACACGATTCCCGCGATGACCTGACCGAAGGAGCCGCTGCCGCAATGGAGCACCTTGACGCCGATGAGCGTGGCATTCGGGGCAATACCCACCGTGCCGATATTCTGGCCGGGCGCGGCCACGATTCCGGCGACGTGTGTGCCGTGCCAGAAGCTGTCCGTCGAGTTGCAGACGCCGTTCGTGTCACGCGCCTGGTCGAAGTTGAACGGCTGACCAGCGACGAACGATGCCGAATGCGCGACGTCGAGATTGGGCGCGATGTCGATGTGTGTCGAGCGAATGCCGCCGTCGAGAATGGCGACGCGCGCGCCGGCGCCTCTGTTGCCGGCATCCCAGGCCGCAGGCGCGGACAGCGCATCGGGGACCCATTGCGCGTGGCGGAATGTTTCGGCGGCGCCGAAGCTGGTTGCGGGCTCGACGGCTGTGCCTTCCCCGGCATCGACTTCACCGGCCTCGATGACGCGTTCCGGCTGCACCCACTGCACCACCAGGTCTTCAGTGGCCCAGAGCGCGCCTTTGATCTTGGCGGCGCGTCCCGCGAACTTCGGATCGTCCGAGCTGGCGACGGCGACGCCGATCTGATCGAACTGCGATGTCAGCGCGCCACCCGCCGCGCTCACCTGAGCTGCGAGATCGCCAGGCAAGGAGCCGGCAAAGTTGATGATGTACGATTTGGTGGTTGGTACGGCGATACCTGAAAGATTCGGAGTCGTAATCAGCGACGGCTGATTCGCCATGCTGGGTGTCGTCGTAATGGGTGCGTCGTTGACGCATGCCGCGACGACGATCGCTCCCGCGATCGCGGCGGTTCGTAAGACAACCTTGTGCATTGTGTGCGCTCCAGAAGCGTGTTGAACGGGCGGGTGATGGAACTCCCGGAAGCTGCCGCCAGGGGCGAAGGTCCGCAAGCTATATTCTCTCCGCCCCATGCCCACCTCGCGCTCGCGATTCGCAGTCATCTTCTTCACCGTCCTGATCGACCTGATCGGCTTCGGTATCGTCCTGCCGATCCTGCCGTTCTACGTAAAACACTTCGGCGCTGCCGGGCTGGGCTACGGCGCGGTCGTGGGCGTCTTCTCATTCATGCAGTTCGTGGCCACCGCGCTCCTCGGCAAGCTGTCCGACCGGATTGGCCGCCGGCCGGTCCTGCTCACGACGATGCTCATCAATGCGATCGGCTACATGCTGTTCGCGTTCGCAGGATCGTACTGGGTCCTGTTCCTGTCGCGCGTCGTCTCCGGGTTTGCCGGCGGGAATATCTCGGCGGCGCAGGCGTACATGGCCGACATCACCACGCCCGCCGAACGTTCCCGCGGCATGGGGATCATCGGCGCCGCCTTCGGAATCGGGTTCAGTTTCGGGCCCGCGATCGGCGGGTTCGCCGCGACGTGGGGTCACCCCGCTCCGGGGCTCGTGGCCGTCGGGCTCTCGCTCGCGAACTTCGTGTCGGCGTATTTCATCCTCCCCGAGTCGCTGCGGGGTGAGCTGCGGGTAAAGCGTCGGTTGTTCGACCTGTGGCACATCGTCGAGGCCGTCCAGCGGCCGAGGCTGCGGCCACTGATGATTGTCTGGGCACTGGTGCCATTGGGGTTCGCCGGCTACACCGTCGCCCTGCCGCTGCGCGCCGCGGCCGCCCTCGGGTGGCAGGAGCGCGAGCTGGCGATCCTGTTCACGATCATCGGCATCACGGCCGCATCGGTGCAGGGGTACTTCTTCGGCAAGATGGTGCGGCGGGTTGGCGAACGCGCATTGGTCATCGCCGGCACATTCGGCATGGCGGTCGCGATCGCCGTCGTTCCGTTCCTCGACACGTCGGCGCTGCTGTACGGCTGGACGTTCATTCTCGCCGTTGCAAACAGCATTTTTGCGCCCGCCGCGACGGGACTCGTGTCGGTCTACGCGGACCCCAATGAGCAGGGCACCGTCCTCGGCGCGGCGCAGGCGATCGGAGCGCTCGGTCGAACCGCCGGTCCACCGTTGATCGGGACCGTCTACGATATTGTGAGCCCCGTCACGTCTTTCTTGCTCGCCGGCGGGGTCATGCTCGTCGCGGCGCTCGCGGGCTTCGGTCTCGCGCCTGTCCCGGCTCACGCGTCGTCGGGTCAAACATCTCCGCCCACGAGCGTGCCGGCGACTCCGTTACCTGAACCCCCTCCCCGTGAGTCTTAACGGAGTCTAAGCTTCCACGTCACAAGGCCGAGACTTCCTACCGGAGAATAATGATGTACAAGCGTCTGACGATTGCGATCGCCGCCCTGACATTCGCGGCGGCCTGCAGTCAAGATCCTACGAGCAACGGCTCGACGAACGAAGTCATGCTCGCGCAGAACTCCCAACAAATTGCCGACGGCGTCGCCGCGTCGCGCGATGGCGGCACGAACTGTGACGGCTGGGTCCGTCGCCTCATCGACACGCTGCGGACCACTGATGATCCGCAAGCGCGGATGTATCTCGACTCGGCGCGCATCAATCGCGACTCGGCGTGGGCGGCGTGGCAGCGAGGCGACACCGCCGCGGCCCGGGTCTTCCGGAAGGCCGCGTTCCGCGATGTGCTCTCAGCGGTGATCGAGCTCTTCCCCGCCGCGCCGGCGCGCACCGGGGCCGCGGTCGACACGGCCGTCGCGAAGATCGAGAACTTCCTGGGCGACCGCGACGCGCCGAGAATTCGCGCGCTGCTGGCGCACGTGAAGGACTTGCGGACGCAAGCGGACGCCGCGTTGGCCTCCGGCGACAGCGTGACGGCGCTCGCGCTCAATCTGAGGTCGATGCAGATACTGCACCGGCTGGTCGAGCACGTCCGAGAGAATCATCGCGATCATGACGAGGTCGCCGATGGAGAGATGGAAGACGTAGGAAGCTAGACGTCGACGTAGACGCCGAGCCGCCGAGCCGTTGAGCGGTCATGAGGGGTGAGAGAGTAGGAAAGTCCTACTAGCTCACCCCTCAAAGCCACCCAGCGGCTCGGCGGCTATGCGCCTTCAGGGCGTCTAGCCGTCTAGGCGTCTGCTCCGGCATATTTCTTTCCCCCCTTGCAGGAGCGTTGCGCCCGTATGCGCGTGTACAAGACACCGGAAATCCGCAATGTGGCCGTAGTGGGCCACGGCGCGAGCGGCAAGACCTCCCTGGTCGATGCGCTGGCGTTCGTGGCCGGAACGAGCAAACGGCACGGTTCAGTCAAGGATGGCACCGCCCTCACCGATTACACCGCCGACGAAATCGAACGCAAGTACTCCATCAACCTCGCGCTGGCCGTAGCGGAGTGGATGGAGGCGAAGATCAACCTGATCGACACTCCCGGCTACCTGGACTTCACCGGTGACGCGCTCGCGGGCGTGTACGCCGCGGACTCCGCCGTCGTCGTGTTGTCGGCGACCGCCGGCGTCGAAGTCGGCACCGAGAAGGTCTGGGACTACTGCGAAAAGCGTTCGCTGCCGCGCATGTTTTTCGTGTCGTTGATGGACAAGGAGCACGCCAACTTCGAGCGCGTCTTCAACCAGATCAAACAACAGCTCACGTCCAAGGTGATCCCGGTGGAGATTCCCGTCGGCGAAGGACTCGAATTCCACGGGATCATCAACCTGTTTTCGAAGAAGGCGCATCTCTACAAGAAGGGCACGAAGGCGGGCGAGTACGATGAGGTCGATGTCCCCGACGAGTACAAGGATCGGTTCGACAAATACTCGCAGGAGCTGATCGAAAGCATCGCCGCCACCGACGACACGCTGCTCGAGCGCTATCTCGGCGGCGAAGAGATCGGCCGGGACGAAGCGATTGCGGCGATGAAGGCGGGCATGGCCAGAGGGGAGCTGTTCCCGCTCTTCTGTGGCGCCGCCGAGCTGACCTACGGCACGCGGGCCTTGCTGAACAAGCTCGTCGAGCTGTGCCCAGCGCCGCACGAGATGCCGCCCGTAGACGCGCAAAAATGGGGCAGTGCCGAGCGCATGACGCTGAACGCCGAGGACGCGGGAGCACTCGCGGCGCAAGTCTTCAAAACGGTATCCGAACCGCACGTCGGCGACGTGACGCTGTTCCGCATTTTCTCCGGCACCGTCAAGAACGGGCAGGACGTCTGGAACGCGCCGCGCGAGTTGTCGGAAAAGCTCAACCATCTTTGCGTCGCCGTCGGCAAGGAACGCATCGAGGTCCCGGAGCTGCATTCCGGCGACATCGGTGTCGTCGCCAAGCTGCGCGACACGCACACCAACGACACGCTCTCCACCAAGGACAAGGGTCTGGTCCTGCCGAAAATCCCGTTCCCCGAGCCCGTCATTACGGTGGCGGTGGAAGTGAAGCAGCGCGGGGAAGAGGACAAGCTCTCGACCGGGCTGCACAAGCTCCACGAAGAGGATCCCACATTCCACCACGAGTACAACGGCGAGCTCGGTCAGACCCTGATTCGCGGACTCGGTGAGCGCCATCTCGAGATCGTGGTGGGGCGGCTGGCGCGCAAGTTCGGCGTCCACGCGCAGACGGCGCGGCCCAAAGTCGCGTACCGCGAGACGTTCCGCGGCAAGAGCGAAGGGCAGGGCAAGCACAAGAAGCAATCCGGCGGACGCGGTCAGTACGGCGACTGCTGGATCCGGATCGCGCCGCTGCCGCGCGGCTCAGGGGTGCAGTTCGTGGATGAGATCGTCGGCGGTGTGATCCCGCGCCAGTACATCCCTGCCGTCGAGCGCGGCGTGCTCGAGGCCGCGCACAAGGGACCGGTGGCCGGCTATCCCGTCGTAGACTTCAAGTTCGAGCTCTACGACGGCTCCTACCACGACGTCGACTCGAACGAAATGTCGTTCAAGCTGGCGGGCATCCTGGCGTTCCGGAACGTGAGTCCCGGCGCGCGCCCCGTGTTGCTCGAGCCAATCATGGAAGTCGAGGTGTGGACGCCCGACGAATATCAGGGCGCCGTCATGGGCGATCTCTCGTCGCGGCGCGGCCACATCGTCGGAACCGACAAGGACGGCAAGCTCACCAAGATCAAGGCGCTGGTGCCCGAAGCCGAGCTCGATCGCTACGCGACAACGCTGCACTCGGTGACGCACGGCCGCGGCACGTACAAGATGAAGTTCCACGTCTATCAGGACGCGCCGCCCGACATCGCCGCGAAGGTCACCGAGACACGGAAGAAAGAGCTGGAAGAGTCGTCCAAATCATAGAAGCGTGGGATGTGGGATGTGGATCAGCACTCCACATCCCACATCCCACATCCCAGACTGTTACTTCACCACCCGCACGATGAATACGTCGAAATCAGGACCGGTGCGCGACGGCTGATGTGCCGAGCCGCCAACCGGCCTGGGCGGGGTGACGCCACCCATCGGAATGCTGATGGATCCACCGCTGGAAGTACCGGTCGTCACGGGTGAGCCGAACCAGTTCTGCACGTTTCTCACCTCGTAACGGGCGCCGCTGGGCAGGACGGCGCCAAGATCGACGCTCACACTCGACTCGCTGCCCCAATTGTACACGACCACCATCGCGCGACCGGGCTCACGCTTGTTGGCCCGCACGAACACTTTCGTTCCGGTCGGCTGGCTGGACGATGCATCATCCGTACGACCCAGACCGGTGGTCGACTTCCAGCTCGCGAACGAATAGTCCGCGCCGTTGTACTGCCACGCCGAGGCATTCGGGTCGCGGCGGTAGCTGTTTCCGGAGAACGTGTAGCCGCCGAGCGAATTGTCCTTCACGCGGACCATGCCGCCACCGCCCATCAGCTGGTTATCCGTCGCCGTAAAGCGGTCCCACTGTCCCGTGGTCAGCACGTACTGGCCGCCGACCGCGTAATTGTTGGACAGCGTGATGTCGCTGTTGGGGAGGTCGCCGTACCCCATCATCAGGTTGTAGACGCCGGTCCCGGGCGAAAAATACGTCATGTTGTTCAGCACCTTGTTGCCCTTCACCGGCTCCTCACCGCCCACGAGGATGTTCGCGATCGGACTGGTGTTGTACTGCTCCGTCACGGCGCCGTTGTTGAACGCCACGTTGCCGTCGAGCGTGATGTTGATCAGCTGGCCGGCGCCGGCATCGGTGTACACATGGATGCCGTACCCGAACTGGTCGAAGGCGACGTTGTCGCGCACGATCAGCGGGCCCGAGGCGCTCTTCAGATACATCGCGTGGCCGCCGCCCTTCAGCGGCCCCTGCCAGCCGTTGTTGTAGAAGATCGAACCGGTGACTTCCACGTTCGCCGCCGCCGGGTAGTTGTAAAACCCGATGCCGCCGTCGTGGACGATCAGGTCCACATACCGCGTGTTCGACGCGTTATTCACGATCATGTTGGGCCGCGTATCGGTGTGGCGATTCGGATCCGAGCTCATGACTTCGAAATCCCACCACTCGGTCCACGCGCCCTTCACGACGAACGCGTCACCGCGGCTGGTCCCGGACGTACCGCCGGCTGCGTCGATGGTCGCGCGCTCGCCCGGGTACTGCCGGATCACGACCGGACGCCCCGAGACCCCCGCAACGGTGGAGACGAACTTGCCGTCATACGTACCGCCGTGCAGCCACACGGTATCGCCCGGCTGAACGCGGCCGGCTGCGCCGCTCAGCGCGTAGCTCAGGCTCCACGGTGAGGCCTTCGTACCGGCACCGCTGGTGCTGCCGCTGGGCGCGACATGCCACCCCTGGTGAGACGGGGAGGAGGACGTCGCGCTCGAGTCCGGCCGCGCTGCAGTCGAATCGACGGCGCTAACGCCTCGATCGGCAACGCCGGTGGGGTCGCCGGCGCACGCGCACAGGGAAGCGCCCAAGAGCAGGACCGTCTGTAGGACCGCGAACCGCTTGGTAAGCTGCTGAGTGAATGACATCGGTTTACTCCTTTCGATGGCCGTGAACTAACGCT
>WNEN01000024.1_pt1 | contig 28198 bp, 18 predicted proteins | sample 5399951 | NCBI WGS metagenome assembly WNEN01 (sample SAMN13153327, study PRJNA577476) | soil metagenome | isolation source: 20 cm grassland meadow soil 5 days after 1st rain plot 2 | place: USA:California | collected 2015-09-21
GACGTTGCGCTCGAGCTCCCGATACAGCCGCTCGCGCAGCTGGCGGCCCGTCACGAACTTGCCCTCGCGTCCCGCGAGCGGCGAATTGTTGACCAGGAAATCGACCGAGATCGTCGGCTCTTCGACTGCGATGCCCGCGAGCCGGTCGAGATGGTCCGGCGCGGTCACCGTCTTTCCGATCTCGACACCGGCCAACCCCGCAATGGCCACGATCTCCCCCGCCGCCGCGGTCTCGATCTCGGCGCGCTCCAGCCCTTCGAATGCAAACAGCTTCACGATCTTCGCTTGCTCGAACTTGCCCTCGCCCACCGGCCCTGGCTCGCCGATCGGCAAGAGCGCGACGGTGTCTCCGACATGGACCTGCCCGCGCTCGATGCGCCCAATCCCGATCCGGCCGAGGTAGGACGAGTAGTCGAGCGTCGAGATCAGCATCTGGAACGGCCCGTCCTGATTGGTCGCCCCCTGGGGCGCCGGGATCGTCTCCAGAATCGTGTCAAAGAGCGCCTTCAAGTCCTTTCCGGGGTTTTGCAGCTCGAGCGTCGCCGTGCCTGCACGACTCGAAGTATAGAGGAAAGGACAGCCGAACTGCTCGTGCGATGCGTCGAGATCCATCAGCAGCTCCAGCACCTCGTCGTGCACCCGCAGCGGCTCAGCGTCGGGCCGGTCGATCTTGTTGACCAGCACGATGGGCTTGAGCCCGAGCGCCAGCGCCTTGCCCGCGACGAACCGCGTTTGGGGCATCGGACCTTCGGCGGCATCCACGAGCAGCAGGAAGCCGTCCACCATCCGCAGGATGCGCTCGACTTCTCCGCCGAAATCGGCGTGGCCCGGCGTATCTACAATATTGATTTTGGTATCGGTCCACCGAACCGAAGTATTCTTCGCCAGGATCGTAATTCCGCGCTCACGCTCCAGCGGGTTCGAGTCCATGATGCGCTCGGCCACCTGCTGATTGGCGCGGAACACGCCCGCCTGGCGGAGCATCTGGTCCACGAGCGTGGTCTTGCCGTGGTCGACGTGGGCGATGATGGCGATGTTGCGAATCTTCACTGAGTTACGGTCCCCTTAATGAGGGGCGCAGTATAAACGGGCGGCATAGGGCGGCACAAGGCGGCAAAGGGATTGGCGCGTGTGCCGCCTGTTGCCGCCCTGGTTAGTCACAAATCGGCTCGCGCTCGACCTGGACGGTGACGTGCTGGATCCCCAGAGCCCGCATGCGGTCCTGGACCGCTTCCAGGACGGGTTGGTTGTCCGTCGGGTTCTTCACCACGAGGTGCCCACTCATCGCCACGATGCCGCTCGTGACGGTCCACAAATGCAAGTCGTGGACCGACTCGACGCCGGGCACCGACGCGATCTTGTCGTGCACGTCCGACAGGGCGATGTGAGCCGGCGCCGCTTCGAGGAGGACGTCACTGCTTTCCTTCACCAACCGCCACGCGCTCACCAGCACGAGCGCGCCGATGAGGACGGAAATCAGCGGATCCGCCAGGACCCACCCGGACGCGAGCACGATGACGCCCGCGACGAGCGCGCCGACGGAGCCCAGCAGGTCGCCGAGCACGTGCAGGTACGCACCGCGGTGGTTGAGCGAATGCTGGTGACCGCGATGCAGGACGACGACCGCCGCGGAATTCGCCGCGAAGCCGACGGCCGCGACGACCAGGAGGAGCGACGCGTTGACGAGGCGCGGCTCGCGGAGGCGGTGCCAGGCTTCGATGCCGATCCCGATCGCGATGGCGAACAGGACGGCGCCGTTGACGAGCGCCGCGAGAATCTCGAGGCGCATGAACCCGTAGGAGCGCTCCGGCGTCGCGGGTCGTTGCGCGATCCACGCCGCGAGCAGCGCGAGCGCCAGCGCGGCGACGTCGGCCAGCATGTGCGCGGCGTCGGCGAGCAGGGAGAGTGAACCTGCCATCCAGCCGCCGATCAGCTCGACCAGCATGACGATCGCGGTGATCGCGAGCGCGAGCGTCAGTCGCCGTCGAGTCTCGACGTTGAGCGGGGCGCGATACGTGCAGTGAGCTTCAGCGGGCAACACGAGTGTTTCCTCGCGGGGAAACATAATACCTTTTAAGTCGTGAACGCTCTGGGGCTGCGCCTGCTGGCCGTCATCGTGCTCGTCGCGGCCAATGCCTTCTTCGTGGCGGCGGAATTCGCCTTGGTCGCCTCGCGCCGTACCCGGATCGAGGCCATGGTCCGCCGCGGCGACCGCCAGGCCCGCACCGTTCGCAAGGCCCTCGGCGACCTGTACCGTCTCCTGTCTGCAACGCAGCTGGGCATCACGCTCACGTCGATTCTGCTCGGCTACGTCGCCCAGGACACCGTGGCGACCTTCTTTCGTGACTGGTTCGCTTCATTGCCCGCGAGTCTGAACTTTCTCGCGCGCGGGGGCGTCGCGTCGGTCGTCGCGGTGGCAACGATTTCATACCTGCACGTCGTGTTCGGCGAACTGGTGCCGAAGACGTGGGCCATCACGCACCCCGAAGCGACGAGCCGCTGGGTCGCCGCGCCGCTCATGGCGTTCTCGTGGATCACGCGGCCGTTCAACGTCATCCTGAGCTGGAGCGCGCGCACGATCGGGGGACTGCTCGGCGTCAAACGCACGAGCCCCGAGGCCGACCGTGTGCACTCTCCCGAAGAGCTCCGCATGCTCGTCGAGCAGAGTAAGCGGACGGGCGGGCTGGGAGCCGGCGATGCCCGGCTTCTCGAGGGCGTGTTCGAGTTCAGCGAGAAGAATGCGCGCGAGGTCATGACGCCGCGCACACAGATCGTCGCGCTTCCCGCCGGGGCGTCGCTGGCGGAGGCGGCCGATCGCGTCGCCGCGGCTGGACGGTCCCGCTATCCCGTGACGGGGGAGTCGCTCGACGATGTGGTCGGCATCGTGCACGCCAAGGACATCCTGCGCGGCCTGCTCTCGGGATCCGATGCGCCCGTGCAGGACATCGCGCGCCCCGCGTTCTTTGTGCCGGGCACACGGGAGGTCGAGGATGTGCTCGCCGACATGAAGCGCCAGAAGGTGCATCTCGCCATCGTGCTCGATGAGTTCGGCGGCACTGCCGGACTCGTCACCATGGAGGATCTGCTCGAGGAGATCGTCGGCCCGATCTTCGACGAGTACGACAAGCCGTCCGCCGTGGCCGCCGCGGGATCAGGCGGCACCGGCGGTGGTGTGCCGATTTTCGCGGGCAGCACCGAAATCAGCGACGTCAATCGCGTGCTGAAGCTGCAACTGGACGATGCCGATTACACGACGATCGGCGGGCTGCTGTTCGGGCGCCTCGGCCGGCTCCCCAAGGTCGGCGACCGCGTGAATCTGCAGGGCGCGACGTTCGAGATACTGGAGATGGATGGCCGGCGCGTGGGACGCGTCCGGGTCTGGCCGGCAACCACACACGTGACGGAGCCGTCGCGCTAGGCCTGACCCGCCTTCACCATGCGCGCGTATGCGAGCTGCACCGCCAGCTCGAGCGACGCCCGCATCGAGCCCGCGTCCGCAATTCCCTTCCCCGCGATGTCGAACGCCGTGCCGTGATCCGGCGACGTCCGGATGAATGGCAGGCCCAGCGTCACGTTCACGCCGGTGCCGAATCCCGAGACCTTCACGGCCGTCATTCCCACGTCGTGGTAGGGCGCGAGCACCGCGTCGAACTCTCCGCGGAGCGCGCGTACGAATACGGTGTCCGCGGGAAGGGGGCCGGCGGCATCGAGCTCGGCGGCGGCCGGCTTGAGCAGGCGGTCGTCTTCATCACCGAACAGCCCGCCCTCGCCGGCGTGCGGGTTGAGCGCGCACAACGCGAGGCGTGGCGCGCTGATGCCCCACCATTGCTGCAGCGCGGTCGTCGCGATGCGCCCGGCGGCGACCACACGGTCCGTGGTGATGCTCGCGATCGCGTCACGCAAAGACAGATGGGTGGTGACGAGTACGACGCGGAGCCGGCCGGTGGTCAGCATCATCGCGACAGGAATGTCACCGGCAACGTGCGCGAGAAACTCCGTGATGCCCGGAAAGCGATAGCCCGCCGCGTGGAGCGCCGACTTGTTGACCGGTCCGGTGACGATCGCCTCCACCTCGCCGCTCAAGGCAAGCCGAGCCGCGGCCTCGATGCCCTGCGCCGCGACGCGACCGGCTTCGACGTCGCTCGGCACACCGTCCTCCCAGCCGCCGACGATCCTGACGTCCGCGTCGAGCGGCTGGCGCAGTGCCTTGCGGACGACCTCCGGCCCAATCCCGCGCGGATCGCCGACGGCGACAGCGAGGCGCGGACGCGGAGCCGAGCTACCCACGATTACAGCCGGATGTCGATGTAGATCTGACGTTTCAGCTGGTCGATGTAATGCTTGATGGCAAGTTGATCGCTGAGCGACTGCCGGATTCGCATCTTCACGTCCTCGTACGACAGATCGCCGGCATTCTTCCGTGCGGTCACTTCGAGGACGACAAACTTCGGGCGGGGCGTATCGGGCCCGACCGTGATTACCGGCTTGAGGCCGTTCGTCGTGTCGCCGGCGAGCAGCTGCTGATACTCCGGCGGCAGATCCGTCAGGGATGCGTCCTCGGCGAGCTTCGGCTCGTCGGGGTCCCCGTAGATCCTCGCGAGTGAATCGAAAGACACACGGCCGTTACTGGTCGCAATCCGCTCGTGCAGGCTGTCCGCGCGCGCCCGCGCGCTCGCGACTTGCGCCTGGCTCACGTCCGCGACGATCAAAATGTGCTTCGCCAGGACCTCCGCGGGCTGCGTGCGCTCGACGTCGATGATGTGGAATCCGAACGCGGTCTCCACCGGAGGCGAGATCTCGCCCGGCCGCAGCCGGAATGCCCAATCCTCGAATTCCTTGACCATGACGCCGCGCCGGAACCAGCCGAGCTCGCCGCCCTGCGCCGCGGACGCGGTGTCGCCCGAGAACCGCTTTGCGGCCGCCGCGAAATCGGCGCCCTTGCGGAGCTCGACCACGATCGAATCGGCGAGCTGCAACGCGCGGAGCCGCGCGGCGGAATCCGCGACGGGCCGGATCACAATCTGCCGGAACGAGACGGTGGCGGGTCGTTTCGGCTGCTGGTCCTTGTTCTGCTCCCAGAATTCGCGCATTTGCGCATCGGTCGGCGGGATCGGCCGCAGCTTGCCCTTTTGCTTCTGCGTTTCGATCAGCCGCTGTGCGTACAGCTGCCGCCGCTGTTCGTCGGCCAGCCAACGACGCCATTCCTCCACGGACCCGAACCGCGCCTGCCGGATCTGGTCGCGGAAATCACTTTCGGAGCTGAACTGCTTGCGAACGTTCTGGTAGGTCTGCTCGACTTGGTCGAGCACCTCCTGGTCCGTCACTTTGATCGACGTGTCGCGCTGGGCCTGCTGCACCAGGACTTCCAGTTCGATCAAGCGATCGAGGATCTGGCGACGCACGGCCGCGAGCCCCGCCGAATCCGTCGGCAGCTGCGCGCCCTGTGCCTGCTGCTGCACCATCTCCTCTTCGACCTGTGACTCCAGGATGGGCCGCGTCCCGACGATGGCGACGATCCGGTCCAGGGGTTGCTCCTGCGCCGCCACGGTGGAGGCGACTCCCCCCCCGCAGCAGACGAGCAACGCGACGCCGAGCAGCACGTTCCTCACGGCGATAGTCTCCGGGTCGTATCGATCGGCGCGGGTCCTGGTGCGGGCGTCATACGCGGCGCCGACGTCGTCTGCGCCGAGTCGGTGCGAATCTCCTGGCCGCGCTCCACGGCACGTCGCACCCCCGCTTCATCCACATCCCACGACGCGGTCGCAAGCAAGGTGTCGGCGAGAAATGCCGGCAGCGGGAAGAACCGCGCCCGCCCGTGGAACACGCGCTCGAAATAGTCGTTCACACGGCCGAGCGCGAACGTCATCCGTTCGTCCGGCGATTTGCCCGCCGAGTCGCGCAACGCCGCCGGCGTCAGACTCACGAGCGACTCGATCATCGCCATCGTGGAGTCGTGCTCATCTTTGATGTGCTTCCAGTCGTCCTGCGTCAGCGTGATCTTCGCGGAATCAGCCTGATCCAGCATCAGCTGCTGCTGCGCCAGCGATTTCAGGAACTGGCTGATCTGGTCGTCATTGGCCTGGGGCAGGGCCTGGAGGATCTGCGGATCGAGCGCGCCCAGCCAGCGGATGAAGTCTTTCACCTCCATCTCACCGCCGCGCCACTTCACCAGCACGCGGCTGCTGGTCCGCCCCGCGTCGACATCCTGAACGGCCGCTTTGGCGTATTCGGGCGCGCGCTTCACGACCTGGATCTTGCGCTTGATGTTGAGACTGTCGATGTAGAGCGAGTCACCCTGCCGCGCCATCCGGTCGAGCAGCCCCGTCCGGAAGGAGTCGCGCACTTCGGCGAGCGGCGGCCGCCGGATGATGTGATAGCCGAACTGCGTCTTCACCACGGGACTGACGCCGCCGGGCGCGAGCTGCCAGGCCGCGTCCTCGAACTGCGGCACGAACTGCCCACGCGTGGATACGCCGAGCGACCCGCCGGCGACCTTCGAGCCCGGATCATCCGAGTAGCGCGAGGCGAGCTGCGCGAAGCCCGCGCCCGCGGTGCGCGCCTGTGCCAGCACCTGGTCCGCCTGATGCCGCTTCTGCGCATCGGTCCGCTTCGTGGCTGCCGTATCGTTCGGACCGCTCGGCTGCGGCACCTGGAACAGGATGTGCTGGAAGATGCGCACCTGGCCGCCCTGGTAGGCGGAATCGACTTGCTGCGGCGTCAGCGTGCGACCGGCTGCGAGGAGATCGTGGAACCGCTGCCACTTGAGCCGCGAAACGACCGGCCACATCACCGTCGTCACGGTGGCGGAGTCACGGAGATCGTTTCCCTTGGCCAGCGCTTCGGCGAGCAGCGAATACTCCACCCAATAGCGCGACACGCGGCTCAACGTGAGCGGATCGAGCGGCACCTGCTTGCTCGGCCCGGCCCATCCTGCGAGTCGCTCGACGGTCAACATCTGGTCGTTGGCGCGGGCCACGACGTCGGCGCGCGACGAGAACGCGTCGCGCAGGGCGTTGCAGCCCGCCAGCAGCAGCGTAGGAACAACCACCACCAACAAAACCAGACTCAAACGTCGCATCCGTTTCCTCTTTCTATGAGCGATGATGATCCCGCAGAACGGCCGTGAGCGCCCGGACCAACCCCGGGCCGATCGACTCTCCGCCGAGCCGGCGGAGCCTGAGGGAGAGCGGCACGGCCCGCCGCACGTCCGCTTCGAACTGCACTGCCTCGAGCGCCAGCTGCAGACCCGCAAGGCGCGGCGCCGCGTCGCGCCGGAACGTGAGCCGGGCTTCGTCACCCTTGATCAGCACCGTCTCCAGACCGGTCCGGGCACCCAGCGCCCGCAGCTCGGCGACGAGGAGCAACCGTTCAGCAGCCGCCGGTAACGGCCCGAATCGATCGCGCAGCTCGTCACGAACGGTTTGAATCTCACCTGGTTGCTCCGCCCGCGCCAGCCGCCGGTACATGTCGAGCTTCGTATCGTCGTCCGCGACATATTCGTCGGGCAGATGCGCCGGAGCATCGAGTGTCACATCGGGAGGGGTAAACTGCTCCCGGCTTCCGGCTCCCGGCTCCTGCTTTAATCCGCGAACCGCCTCCTCCAGCCACCGCAGGTACATGTCAAAACCTACCGCCTGGACGTGTCCCGACTGCTCACCGCCGAGGAGATTGCCGGCGCCCCGCAGCTCCAAGTCGCGCAGCGCGATCCGATAGCCCGATCCCAGATCGGTATGATGCTCGAGGACCTGCAAACGTTCCTCCGCCTGGGCATCGATTTGGTCCGGGACCAGGAGATAACAGAATGCGCGCCGGTGGCTCCGGCCCACGCGCCCGCGCAACTGGTACAGTTGGGCGAGCCCGAATCGGTCGGCGCGATCGACGATCATCGTGTTCGCATTGGGCACATCCAGTCCCGATTCGACGATCATCGTCGACACCAGGATGTCGATCTCACCGCGGACGAACTGTCCCATCACCGTCTCGAGATCGGCCTCGCGCATCTGCCCGTGCGCGACGGCCAGACGCGCGCGCGGCGCGAGTGATTGCACCCGCGCCGCGACGGTGTCGATCGTCTCGATGCGGTTGTGAACGAAGTAGACCTGCCCGGCACGGTCGAGCTCTCGTGCGATCGCTTCCTCCAGCAGCGCATCGTCCCATGGCTCGACGAACGTGAGAATAGGCGAGCGATCCTTGGGCGCCGTTTCGAGCAGCGCGAGATCGCGCAGGCCGGCAAGCGAGAGATGCAGCGTTCTCGGAATCGGCGTGGCCGTCAGCGTCAGCACGTCCACACTCAGCTTCAGCGCCTTGAGTCGCTCCTTGTGCCGCACGCCGAAGCGGTGCTCTTCGTCGACGACGAGCAGTCCGAGATCCTTGAACGTCACGTCCGGTGAGAGCAACCGGTGCGTCCCGATCACGATATCGACTTCACCGGCCGCGACACGCTGCCTGAGCGGCGCCATCTCCTTGGTGCTGCGAAATCGCGACAAGACCTCGATCCGCACCGGGTAATCGGCGAGCCGCTCGCGAAACGTGCGGCCGTGTTGCTCGGCGAGAATCGTCGTCGGCACCAGCACCGCGACCTGCTTTCCCGCCTGCACGGCCTTGAACGCGGCCCGCACCGCGACCTCGGTCTTGCCGTATCCGACGTCGCCCACGAGCAGGCGATCCATCGGCCGCGCCCGCTCCATATCGCGCTTCACTTCTTCCGAGGCCCGTCGCTGGTCGGGCGTGTCTTCATAAAGGAAGGCCGATTCGAGCTCGTGCTGCCACGGTGTGTCCGTGGGGAATGCGTACCCGTGCGCCAGCTGCCGGCGTGCGTAGAGATCCAGCAACTCGGCAGCCATCGCGCGAATCGCCGCGCGCGTCTTGTCGCGCTGGCGCTGCCACGTCGTCGCGCCCAACCGGTGCAGGCGCGGCGGCGGCGCATCTCCGTCCCCGGCGGTGCGGTAGGGCTCGAGCTGGTCGATTCGGTACAGCGGAACGTTGAGCCGGTCACCACCTTCGTATTCGACGACGGCGACCTCGAGCGTCGCGCCATCCGCACCGACGGCGATCGTCTGAAGCCCGCGGTAGATGCCGATCCCGTGCTCCAGATGGACGACGTAGCCGCCCGGCGTAAGGGGCCGCGAGGCCGCGCTCGTGACGGCACTGCGGTAGCGCCGCGGCCGCCGCAGGCGGCGTGCGCGGCGAAAGATTTCGTGATCCGTGAGCACGCGCAGCGTCGGCATGATGAAGCCACCGTCGAGCGCACCGACGGCGAGCGTGGCGCGATCCGATCCCAACAGCTCGTCCAGCCGCTCCAGCTGTCCTTCGTTATCGCACAGAATGACCGTCGGAGGCGGCTCGGCGACTATCCGCCGCAAACGCTTCAAGTCACGATCGACATGGTCCGGCGGCGCCAACGGAAACCGCTGTTCCGTTTCCGCGTCCGACAGCGCGACTCGAGCCAGCCCGTTCAGGCGAGCGCGCCAATCGCGCGGGTCGATGAATAACGCATCGCGCGATGGCGGCTCCTCGCCCATCCGCCGCGCGACCTCGAGATGGTGCGCGGCGTCGGACCACGCACGCTCGACCTCGCGCTCCACGGCCGATTCCTGATCCGTCAGCACAAGGGTGTCGGTTGGAAGGAGATCCAGCAGATTAGACGGCCGGGGGCCGACGTTCTGCGCAGCTGCTCCTGCATTATCCGGCGGAGATTCTGCTCGCACAGGCAGAATCGTCACGCGATCCATCGCGTTCCCCGACCGCTGCGTGTCGAGATCGAAGGAGCGAATCGACGCAATCTCGTCGTCCCACCACTCGATCCGCATCGGTGCCGCCATCCCGAATCCGTAGATGTCGAGGATGCCGCCCCGGATACTGTATTGCGCGACTTCGGTGACTGTGGGAACCCGTTCGTATCCCATCTCATCGAGGCGCTGCGTCAGGTCCGTGAGACGCCGCTCTTGCTGTCCAACCGCGATGACGAGGCGCGCCTGCTCCAGGGCCGCCGGCACCGCCGTTCGCTCCGCCGTCGCGCGCGCGGTGGTGACGAGGACACGCACGGCGCCACGCGTGAGCGCCGCGAGCGTCTCGATGCGCTCGCCCGCCAGCTCATAGTGCGGCTCCTCCGCACCGAGCGACTCCCGCTGCGGATAGAGCGCGGTGATGTCCGATCCAAGGAGCGTCTGGAGATCGGCGAGCCAGCGCTCGCCGTCTGACGGCGTGGGAGCGACGATCGTGAACACGCGCTGCGGCATGGCCCGCGCGAGCGTCGCCACGAGCACGGCCGCGCTCGAGCCCGGCAAGCCGCCCACGCCGGTGCGTTTGCCCGGAGACGGCAGGCGCTCGATGAGCGAGCGCGTGGCGGGGAGTTCCTGGAACCTGTCGAGAAGGAAGTCGAGCGCCATCAGCGTGTGCGAGTCGCGACTCCCAGCTCAGCCGCTGCCAACAGGAGCGCCAGCAGGATCAGGATTCCGCTGGCATCAGCCCGGCGCATACCGGAAAAGCGCTCGGCGGCGAAATGGTCGGCGTCCAGAACGTCAGCGCCGCCGAGAGCGTCGGTCGCAAGCGAGACGGCCGCAGGTGTCAGGTCGGACTCGCGTCCATCCAGGCCATACACCGTTGCGCCGATTGTATCGCTCCCGCGTGTGCGAAACTCGACCCGCGGCGCTCCTTCGGCGACGGCGACGTCAGCCTCGCCGACGACGATGCGGTTCGCGAGGGCATCGATGAACGGCACGAACCCCGGTGCCGCGGGAAGCGCGGTCCAGGCGGTGTCGAGCCGACTACCGAGGAGCACAACATCACCAGAGCGCACGAGCCAGGGCTCACCATTTACTGTAGCGAGCACGTCCCCGGCTCCCGGCTCCTGGCTCCCAGTTTCTTCCAGCCGATAGCGTCGCGCGACTGGGACGTCAGTGAGGAACGGCAACGCAGGGGCGACGATCACACCCGGCGTCCCCGACAGGGTCCATCGCCACGGCAGGCCCCGCGCCGCGATCGCGCGATTTGCCTGGCCAAGGAGCGCGGGATCCGCCGGAGGCTGCACAATGGCGTGGGCGCCGGTCGGGGGAGGCGATTCGCCGCTACTGATGACGACGTCACGGCCGGGCACGACCCGCTTGCCTTCCTGAAGCACGGACAGGGCAGCCGCCGCGAACGAGCCGGCCTCGGCGGTCGCCATGACTCGCGCTGGCGGCGCCACACGCCACGCGAATGGCCGGCGATCATCGGCACGCAACTCATCGGGCTCCAGCGATGCTTCTCCCACCCACCAGCCCGCCGTGAGGGATTGCGCTGGCAGCGATACCGTGACCGCGGAGCGCGCAGCTCTTGCGGCGCGATCAGGCGTCGCAAGGCCACGGGCCGCGATCTCTCCACGTCCGCCTCCCTGCCGACCGGCGCCAATGCGAATCGTCACCGGGACGGGTGCCGGTGGTCCCGAGTTGTCCGGAGAGGATCCGGCCAACTCGATGATAGCCGCGCCTTCGGAGACGGTCACACCGGCAATCCCGTGATTGCTGACCTCATGACCGGGGGCCAGCGCCAGAACGCGCACCCCCCGAGGTACTCTTGCGTGACCACTCGCGAGCGCCGTGCGCTGCAAGTCGCTGAGCACATGGACTTCGCGACCCGCGAGCGGCTGTGCATCGACGATTCGAGCGGCGCGCTCGACGGCTTGCACGAGATCCAGCCGTTGCCAGCCGGGACGAGTACTGTCGACTGTCGCGAGCAACGCCTCTCGTGTCCCGCCGCGCACCACGCCATCGCAGAGCATGAGCCACAGACGATCGACGGGGGTCAGGCGCGCAATGGAAGAGCGCGCGAGCACGCGAAGCCGGTCGAGCACGGAACCGCCATCCACGATCGCACCCGACGAAGGTGAATTGTCGAGGATGATCACGGCCGCAGTCGGCTGGTGCGCGCCTCCGCCTCGCAGCGGCACCAATGGTCGCGCGGCCGCCAGCACGATCGACACGATTAACGCCGTTCGAAGAATGAGCAGCAGCAAATGCCGCAGTTTCAGTCGCCGGGCGCTCTCCCGTTCCGCCACGCTCAAGTAGCGCACCGGTGGAAAATCGACCTCGGGGGGGACGCGTCGCTGCAGGAGGTGGAGCAATGCGGGGATCGTCGCGGCAACGAGTCCCAGCAAGGCCAACGGATGAATGAAGCTCACGTCAGCAGTCGGAGCGCGAGGCCGAAGGGCATATTGGTCTGCACGTGATGGTAGCCGATGCCGTGACGGCGGCACGCTTTGCGCCAAGCGGCGACTTCGCGTCGCACCGTGTCGGCGTACGCACGGGCCAGCTCGCGCGGCCGCACCACCACGCTCACGCTCGACTCCGGATCGCGAAACCGTACTTCCGGCGGGCCCGTCAACTCCACCTCGGCGGGATCCATGAGGTGAAAGACGACCACCTGATGACCGCGATGGCGCAGATATCGGAGCGCGGCGAGCGCCAATTCCCGATCGAACAGCAAATCCGAGAGCAGGACGACCAGCCCGCGACGCGTGAGCAATGCCGTCAGACGCTGCAAGGCGGCATGCGCCGCCGTGCCATGACCGTCCGGTGTGTCGAGCAGCCCGCGCACGATCCGCGTCCACTGTCCCGCCTTCACACGCGCGGGGATAACCTGCCGCACCTGATCGTCGAAGGTCACAAGACCGGTGGCGTCGCGTTGCCGGAGCAGGATCAGCGCGAGCGCCGCAGCGAGCCGCTCCGCATACGCTCGCTTGGTCAAACGCTCAGGCGCGCCATGCCATGCCATTGACCGGCTTGCATCGACGAGGATCATGGCGCGAAGGTTCGTTTCTTCCTCGAATTGCTTCACGAACAGGCGGTCCGAGCGAGCGAGGATGCGCCAATCCAGATAGCGCAGCTCGTCACCCGCCTGGTAGGCACGATGTTCGGTGAACTCCACGGAGAAGCCGCGGAACGGCGAGCGATGCACCCCGGCCAGGTATCCTTCGACGACACCCTGCGCGACGATCTCGATACCGCCGAGCCGGGCGACTTCGGCTGGATCGAGCAGGTCTAGACGCTGAGCCAGGAAATGTCCTTGTAAGTGGACAGTCGGGTTACGCTGGTATCTTGGCAAGTCATTACAACTATATAATTTAGCCGTATTTCGCTGTTGGCACAGTGTCTGCCTTAGGGCGGGGCTGGAGGCACTATGTTCACAAACCTGACGATGCTCAGCCTGGCGATCCTGTCCCCTACCACCGTGCGGGACCCGAGTCTGTACCGTCCTAAGATCGAGCTCTGGACGAATAAAGGCGATGCCGCCGTTTATACCCGAGGCGATCGGGTCCGCCTGTATTTCCGTCTCGATCAGGACGCATACGTCACGATCTTCCGTGTGGATACGGACGGCCGTGTGCGCGTCCTGTTTCCGCGCGACCCATGGGAAGACAACTTCGCCCACGGCGGCAAGGACCTCGAAGTCGATGGGACCGCGCTCCGCAGCGAAGCGTTCATGATCGATGACTATCCCGGCGTCGGATATCTGTTTGCCGTCGCGTCCGCGGATCCGTTTGCCTATGACCAAATCGAGAGCGGCGATCATTGGAACTATCGCGTCATCGCTGACGGTCGCGTCAAAGGCGATCCCTATGTCGCGATGACCGATCTCGCCCAGCGGATCGTTCCCGACGGATATGCGGATTGGGATTATGACGTCATCTCCTACAACGTCGAGCAGCACTACGACTATCCGCGCTTTCTCTGCTACGATTGCCACAGCTATGTGAGCTACACGTACTGGGATCCGTACTCTTATTCCTGCGTGCGTTTCCGGATCTTTGTGTACGACGACCCCTGGTACTATCCGTATCGCTACTACGGCGACAGCCGCGTCGTGTTCGTGCGGCCCTATCGTCCGCAGCCGCGCTACATCTTCAAGGATTGGGGCACCGAGCGTCCCAGCCGCGAAGCCTTCGTCTCCCGGGAGCGGGAACGTCCCGTCAACGACAATGGGCGTCGGGGTGTGACCGGGCGGGATCTCAGTGGAATGGGCATCGCGGCACCGCCCAGCGTGCGCGACCGTCGCGACGGCATGGTACGGACTGGTGATGCTACCACGGGTGGCAGCCGTGGCAGCGTAGATACTCGCGGCAACGTTGGCGAGGTGCGTCGCGGTCAGCCTGTTGACAAAACGTCCTCGGATCGGCCAATGCTGATCGAACGGAATGATCAGCCTCGAGTGCAGCCCCGCCGCGACGAGCCGCGGGCCGAGCCGCAGCGGGACGAGACACGGCGCGTGGTCGAGCCCAGGAACGAGCCGCGTGTGGCAGAGCCGCAGCGAGACGAGCCGCGGCGTGTCGAGCCACATAACGAGCCGCGACAGGTCGAGCCACGAAACGCGCCTCGCAACGAGCCGCGGCAGGTGCAGCCGCGCAACGAGCCTCGGAGCCAACCGGCACCCCGCGCGGAGCCGCAGCGTGAATCGCCCAAGCCGCGGAACGAACCTGAGGTACGGCGTCGCAAGCCCTGAACGTTCATACTGAAACCTGACGCGCCCGATCGTAGTCTCATACGCTCGGGCGCGTTAGGTTTCGTTCCCTTTTCTTCCTTGGCGAGGCACCTTGTTCGTTCTCTTGATGCTCTTGCAAGCGCAGGCTCCGCTGCAGCGGGCCGCGCAGACGATTACTCCTGAAGACATTCGGCGCCGCATCGGGATCATCGCCGATGATTCCATGCGCGGCCGTGACACACCAAGTCCCGAGCTCGACAAGGTCGCGCAGTATATCGCGGCCGAGTACAAGCGCCTCGGGCTGAAGCCGGGCGGCGATCGCGGCACATTCATCCAGCGTTACGCGCTTGACCGGGTAAAGATCGACGGAGACAGTTCGGCCGCGTTCGTGCATGGCGGCCCTGGCGCCACATTGAAGTATGCCAAGGACTTCATCTTCGTCGACAACATGTTCGAGAGCGGCGATTATGCCGGCGAACTCGTGCTGGTCTCCGGACCGTTGAGCGGCGCGACTGCTGACACGGCGGGCCTGGCCGGGAAGATGATTATCCTGACGACGCCCCGGCTGCGGGGAGCCGATCGCGACCGCGTCTTTGCCTGGAGGCCCGCCGGTGTCGTGTTCTTAAGCAACGCGCCGGACTCGATCTGGACACAGGTGGCCGCTCGCTTCAATCGCCCCCAGATGCGCGATCCCGGTCGAATCGTGGGTGGACCACTCGCGCTGGTGATTCGCTCGAGTGCGGTGGGGCCGGTGTTGACCGCGCTGGGCGGTGACTATGCGTCCGCGCAAACCGCCACGACATTCTCCGTGAAGCCAGTGGGCGGGGCGCAGCTTCACGTCCACGCGCGGATCCAACCCGCCGAGAAGAACTCCGCACCCAACGTCGTCGGCATTCTCGAGGGCAGCGATCCCACGCTCAAGAATGAGTACGTCGTGTTCAGCGCGCACATGGATCACGTCGGCGTCGCCGGGCCCCGCGGCAGCGGCGGGTGCCGGGCTCAGGGCGCGGACTCGATCTGCAACGGCGCCGATGACGATGGCTCAGGCACCGTGGCGGTGGTGGAAATCGCCGACGCATTCGCGCGGCTCGATCCCCGCCCGAAGCGCTCGGTCATCTTCCTGAACGTGAGCGGCGAGGAAAAGGGACTGTGGGGGAGCGAGTACTTCACCAATCACCCCGCCGTGCCGATCACGAACATCGTCGCCGATCTCAACATCGACATGGTCGGCCGGAACTGGCGGGATACGATTGTCGCGATCGGCAAGGAGCACTCGGACCTCGGCGCAACGCTGAACCGCGTGGGCGCGGCGCATCCCGAGCTGAACATGCAGCCGATCGACGACATCTGGCCGGACGAAAACTTCTATTTCCGGTCCGACCACTACAACTTCGCGCGCAAGGGCGTGCCCATCCTGTTCTTCTTCAACGGCACGCACGCGGATTATCACCAGGTGAGCGACTCGCCGGACAAGATCGACGCGGAGAAAGAGGCGCGCATCGCGCAGCTCATCTTCTACCTCGGCGTCGATGTCGCCAATGCGGCCGAACGCCCCAAGTGGAATCCGGACAGCTACAAGCGGATCGTCGTCGGTAACTAGGCTCTAGGGCGAAACGATCACCACGACCACCGACCCCGGAATGATCGGGGGTCGGGTCGTGGGCGATCCCGGCATCTGGCGCGGCCCTCACCGGACCGCGATCCTTTCGAAAATGCGCGTTCTGATCGTCGAGGATGATCCTGAGCTCGCCGCGCTGCTGCGCGAGGGCTTACGAGAGCACCGGATCGACACCACGTCGGCACGCGGCTTTGCGGAAGGCCGCGAACAGGCGTTGGTCGGCAACTACGACGTCATCATTCTTGACGTGCGCCTCCCGGGCGGCTCGGGCTACGATTTGTGCGCCGACCTCAGACGTCGGCACGTGAGCGTCCCGGTGCTGATGTTGACCGCGCTCGACGCCGTAGACGATCGCGTTCGGGGGCTTGCCGCCGGCGCCGACGATTATCTCACGAAGCCGTTCGCCTTCCGGGAGCTCGTCGCTCGGCTGCATGCGCTCGCGCGACGGCGCGCGCTCGCGCTCACGCCCGCGAGGCTACGCGTCGCAGATCTCGAGGTCGACCTCGCGTCCCGGCACGTGCGCCGCGGAGACAAAGCCATCGATTTGACGGCGAAAGAATTCGCGCTGCTGGAGTTCCTGCTGCGGCATCAGGATCACGTCGTGGACCGCGCCGCGATCACCGCACACGTGTGGGACGACAATCACGATCCGTTTGCCAACGTGCTCGACGTGCTGGTGCGCCGGCTCCGAAGCAAGATCGATGATGGCCACGACCCCAAGCTCATCCGAACGGTGCGCGGCGCGGGGTACCGGCTGGGAGTTCAGGAGTGACGCTCAGCCGGCTGCGCGTGCGTCTCACGCTCTGGTACGCCGGGACGTTCGCGTTCATCCTGCTCGTACTCGGCGCCGGCTTGTTTCTTTCCATCAGCACGCAGGTGTCCCGGCGGATCGACTCGTCGCTCACCGAGGCCACCGCGGCGATCGCACGCGCCACGCACGATCTCGAGGCCGAGCGGGCCGCAGGAGAGGCCGCGGACGCCGTGGAGGAGCTGCGCATTCCCGACCGCGATCTGTACCTCTTCGACGGAACCGGCAAGCCGATTACTCCGCCGCAAGCGGCGGACTGGATCGCCGACGCAGCTCACGCGGCCGCTGCCAGTGGACGAACCAACGCGCAACAGATCTCTCAGGACGGCCGCCACTGGAGGCTGCACGCCGAGCGCTTCTCCGCCCAGTCCGCGGCCCGGTACGTCGCCGTCGCGGTCGCCGAGCGTCCGAACCTCCGCGAGCAGTATGCCGGGCTGATCGGCATTTTCGGCACGGCGGCGCTGGCCGCGCTCATCCTTGTGGCGACGGGAGGATTCCTCCTGGCCCGCCAGTCGACGGTGCCCATCGAGCGATCGATGGAGCAAATGCAGCGCTTCATGGCCGATGCCGCGCACGAGCTGCGTACGCCGGTCACGATCCTTCGCTCACGAACCGAGATCGCGCTGTCCCATTCTCGAGATCCGGAAAGCGACGCCGCCACATTCCGGGCCATCGAGCGCGAAGCGGATCGGTTGGGCGGGATCGTCGGTGACCTGCTGACGCTGGTGCGCGCCGATGCCGGCGAGCGAAAAGTCGTGCGCGGTGCGCTCTACCTGGATGACGTCGCCTCGCAGGCTGTGTCGTCCGCCCGGGCATTAGCCGAGCGCAAGGGCGTCGCACTCGTGGTCGGGTCGTTCGACGAGGCGCAGACGGCAGGCGATGCGGAATTGATCGAGCGACTCATCCTCATCGTGCTCGACAACGCGATCAAGTACACACCCGCTGGCGGCCAGGTCCGTCTCGACGTCATCGCCCAGAACGGCAAGCGCTCCGTGGTCGTGTCGGACACGGGCATCGGCATCCCGCCCGATCAGCTGCCTCGGATTTTCGAACGGTTTTACCGCGGCGAGCACGCACGCAGCCACGCCGAAGGCTCGGGCCTGGGCCTGCCCATCGCGCGCTGGATCGCCGACCTCCATGGCGCACGCCTGGCGGTTTCCTCGGGCGCTAACGGCACGCGCGTCGAGATCGATTTCCCTCCCGGTCGTGTAAGGCTGCCGTAAGGTTCCGGTCGCTAGCTTCCGGGCCATGCGACTGGTCCGTCTCGCATTCGCCTGCCTGATACCTGGCGCGCTCCCCGCGCAGCAACCGGTCTCGCGCGCGGACGCGGTCGCGGCCGCGCTGGTGCGGGGCGCACGAATCGCGCTCGGGCGGTCGGACACGACGGCGGCCCGCGGCGCCGTAGGCACTGCGCGCGCATTCCCAAATCCGACGGTTTCGGGCAGTTACACCAAGGACCCGCCGAATTACCACTTGCTCGGCGAGCTGCCGCTGGACCTGCCCTGGATCAGGTCGCCGCGCATTGGAGCCGCGGAAGCCGCCCGTGACGCGGCGCGTTATGAGTTCGCCTACGATCGCGCCGCGATTGTCTTTGACGTCGACACGACCTACACACGCAGCATTGCCGCGGCGATGCACGCGCGGCTCTCTCGCCGTACTGCCGATGACGCCGACAGTCTGTTCACGATCGCGCAACTGCGGCGCGACGTGGGAGATGCGAGCGAACTCGATGTGCGACTTGCCGCGGTCAACGCCGGCCAGCTCGAGAATTCCGCTATCGACGATTCCCTGGCCGCGCTGGCAACATTGCTCTCGCTCCAACTTCAGATCGGCCTGGGCGGCGACCAGCCATCGATCGTGCTCGTGGATTCCCTCATCCCGCCCGAAGACAGCAGCGCGGGTCCCGGGGGTCTCTCGGCCGGTGAATACTTACCCGTCGCCGCAGCCGCGGCGCGGGTGCGTTCGACCGAGCGTACGGTGAGCCTTACACGCGCGAACCGGTTCGCGCCCAGTGTCCAGTTTGGATTCGACAAGGTGGATCCCGGAGCGACAAACCCCGATGCGCTGCTGCCTGTGATCGGGTTCTCTGTTCCCTTTCCTTTATTCAACCAAAGCGGGGGGGAGGTCACGCGCGCCATCGCTGAGCGCGACCGCGCGCGCGCAGAGCTCGAGCTGACTCGACGCGAGACCGACGCCGCGGTGGCGCGGGCACGCCGGGAGCTCGCGGCCGCCCGCAATCGCGCGCGACGGTCGGCGGATCTCGTCGCGAGCGCCAACCGGATCGCGGCCATGTCACTGCAAGCCTACGCTGAGGGCGCGGTGCCGCTCGCGAACGTCTTGGAAGCCCAGCGCAATGCCCGTGAGATTCTCGCGCGTTACATCGACGACTTGGCCGCGGCTGACGCGGCACTTCGAGTGCTGCGCTGGATTACCGCTCCAGCGGTGCAGCCATGAGATCGCGTCTGCGGTTTGCTCTGGCGCTGGCGGCGTCACTGTCAGCGTGCAAACGCGGGGGAAACGAGTCGGCGGCGGAAGCGCCGGCGGTGACCGGCGTTCGCACCGAGCTCGCGACGCGCGAGCCGTTCGCGATGACCGTGAATACGATCGGGACGGTGAGCGTGCGCCCCGACCGCGATGCGGCGCTCGCGGCACCGGGACCCACACGGGTCGCGCGCATCTTTGTCGTCGCCGGCCAGCGGGTGGCCAAGGGCGACTCGCTGATCGAGTTCGAGCACGGGCCGTTCGATGCGGCAGCCCTCAGCGCCGAGGCGGCGCTGTCGAGCGCCGAGCACAGCGCAGCGCGCGCCGCCCGTCTGGCGCAGGCCGGCATCGTTCCCCAGAAGGAGGCCGATCAGGCCGCCGCCGATGTCGCAGCCGCGCGGTCCGCCGCGGTCACCGCGCGCCGGTCGCAAGAGCTGGCCACGTTGCGGTCCCCGCTCGCCGGCGTGGTCACGCGGATGAACGCCGTGCTGGGCTCCTCGGTGGACGCGAGCCAGACACTCGTCGAGGTGGCCGATCCCGCGGCGCTCGACATCGTGTTCAACGTCTCCCCCGCCGAAGCGGGCCGCATCCGCGCGGGCGATACGCTGGTGCTGAGCGGACGCGACGCGGCCGGCGGAGAATCCCTCGGGACCGCTACCGTCCTCAGCGTCGGCGCCGCGCTCGATTCCGTTTCGCGAGCCGTCGCAGTGCGGGCCCGGACGACGCGTGCGACGTCCCGCGCGCTGCGAATCGGCGAGTCGGTGTTCGGCCGGATCGTCACGGCCGTCCACGCCGATGCCATCACGGTACCCGTCGAAGCGCTCGTTCCGGAGGGCGACGAGTTTCAGGTCTTCGTGGTGGATGCGAGGGGGATCGCGCACGCACGCCCCGTACGCGTGGGCGGCCGGTCGGAGACGCGGGTAGAGATCCTGGAAGGCATCACCGCCGGTGAGCGCGTCGTCACGACCGGGGCGTACGGCGTCACCGACAGCGCCAGGATCCGGCTGGACCAGCCGTGACGCTCTTCGAGGTGCTGAGCCGCCAGCGGCGCTTCGTGTATCTCGTCGTCGCGATCATGAGTGCGGCCGGAATCTGGGCCGCATTGCGGTTGCCGTCGGCGATCTATCCCGAGCTCAAGTTTTCGCGCATCACGGTCGTCGCCCAGGGTTCGACGCTGGGCGCGCGGCAGATCGTGTTCAGTGTCGCGCGGCCGCTCGAGGAGGCGGTCAGCATCGTGCCCGGCGTGGCGCGCGTGCGCTCGCACACGATTCGAGGGGCGACAGAGATCTCGATCACGTTCGCTTCGGGCACGGACATGGACCGCGCGCTCCAGCTCGTGCGCGCCCGGGTGAATCAGATCCAGGCGAATCTGCCCGCCGATCTGGAGATCGAAGTGGAGCAGTTGACGCCGTCGCTGTTCCCCATCGTCTCCTACAATGTGGAAGGCGGCGAGGCCGCCACGCTGTACGATCTGGCGCGCTACGACATCAAACCGCTGATCTCGCGCGTCCCCGGAGTCGGCCGGGTGGACGTGCAGGGGTCGGATGTGCGGGAGATCGAGGTCATCGCCGATCCCGCGCGCCTCGTCGCGCACGGGCTCACCTATACCGATCTCGCCGATGCCATTCGCAAGGCGATCACCGTCCAAGCCGTCGGCCGGGTGGCCCAGGACTACCGGCAATACCTGATCGTGACCGACCAGGAGGCGCATGCGGCAGCGGATATCGGCGCTGTGGTGGTGCGCGGCACGCTGCACGTGCGCGACGTCGCCAGCGTGCAGGTCGGTACGGAAGATCACGTGCGGATCATCGCGGGCGACGGCAGGCCCGCGGCCCTCATCAATATCACCCGCCAACTCGGCGGCAACACGGTGGCGCTGGCCGACAGCGTCGCGCGGATCATGGCGGCGATCGCGCCGACACTGCCTCCGGGCGTCCACGTAAAGCCGATCTACGATCAGGCGCTGCTGGTGCGCGAGGCCGTACGCTCCGTCCGCGACGCGATGCTGATCGGCGCGGCGCTGGCCGTGATCGTGCTGCTCGTGTTTCTGCGCCACGGCCGCATCACGGCAATCAGCGCGACATCCATCCCGTTGACGCTCGCGATCACTGTGTTCGTGATGCGGCTCTTGGGGCAGACCTTCAACCTCATGACGCTTGGCGCCATGGCGATCGCGATCGGCCTGGTGATCGACGACGCCGTCGTGATCACCGAAAACATCGCGAGGCATCTGCGCCTGACGCCGGATCGCACGCGCGCAATCCGCACCGCGGTCCAGGAGCTCATCTGGCCCGTCACCACGTCCACGTTGACGACGGTGGTGGTGTTTCTGCCACTGGGTCTGCTGCAGGGCGTCGTCGGACAGTTCTTCGCCGCATTGGCGACCACGCTCACCGTGGCCGTGCTCGTCTCGCTGCTGCTCGCACTCACGATCATTCCGCTCCTCGCCGAGCAGCTGGTGACGGGACACGAAGTCGAGCCGGTGCGTGCCGGTCTCTTGCTGCGCGCGCAAACCGCGCTCGATTCTCTGGGCCCGCGCTATGAGCGCGCCTTGAGCTCGACGCTGCGCCATACCCGCCGCATCGGGATCGCCGCGCTGGCGTTGGTGCTGGTGGGCCTCGGCATGTGGCGGCTGGTCGAGACCGGTTTCCTCCCGGAGATGGATGAGGGCGCGTTCGTGCTCGACTATTTCACACCCGGTGGCACGGCGTTGAATGAGACCGATCGCGAGGTGGGCATCGCCGAGCGAGCGCTGGCCGCGACGCCGGAGATCGAGGGCACCTCACGCCGGACCGGCGCGGAGCTCGGGCTGTTCGCGACCGCGCAGAACACCGGCGACATCGTGGCGCGCCTGAAACCCCAGGGACAACGCTCCCGGAACATCTTCGAAGTCATGGACGAGGTGCGGGACCAGATCACGGCCGCCGTGCCGCGGCTGCATATCGAATTCGTGCAGATCCTCTCGGACGTCATCAACGATCTGGCCGGCGCGGCGAGGCCCGTCGAGATCAAGCTGTTCGGTGATCGGCTCGATTCGCTCGAAGCCTACGCCCGCCGCCTCGAGCCGGCGCTCGACAGCGTGGAAGGGCTCGAGGACCTGTACAACGGCGTGAGCGAGCCGTCGCCAGAGATGCTGATGCGAGTCAACGAGGCGGAAGCGGGTCGCGTCGGTCTGACGCCGCAGGACGTGGGCGACGTCGTCAGCAGCGCGCTGCTGGGCGTGGACGCGGGTGAGCTCAGAAGCGAAGACCGGCCGGTGGGGGTCCGCGTCCGCGCACCCGACTCCGTGCGCTTCGATCCCCTGCGCCTGCGCGCGCTCCCCGTCGCGGGAGGCACGCCGCTCGGCAGTCTCGCCACGTTCACGACCGCCGAATCGCGCATGAGTCTGGAGCGCGAAAACCAGCAGCAGATGATCGCGATCACCGCCGACGTCAGCGGCCGCGCGTTAGGCGGGGTCATGGGTGACGTCCGGCGCATTCTCAAAACCCAACCAGCGCCTCCCGGTATTCGAATCGTGCTCGGCGGGCAATACGAGAGCCAGCAGGACGCCTTTCGGGCGCTGCTCCTCGTCCTGTTCCTCGCGGCGGTCAGCGTGAGCGCGGTCATGGTCGTGCAGTTCGAGTCATTCGTAGAGCCCCTGCTCGTGTTGCTCGTGGCACCGGTTTCTTTCGTGGGCGCGCTCCTCATGCTGTGGATCACGGGCACGGCCCTGAATGTCGCCTCGTTCATGGGACTGATCCTGCTGGTCGGACTCATCGTGAAAAACGGCATCATCCTGCTCGATTTCACGCGGCTACGCATGCGCGAAGACGGCACCCCGCTCGAGCTCGCGATTCGCGAGGCGGCGCGAGTCCGGCTCCGCCCCATCCTGATGACGACCCTCTGCACCCTGTTTGGTCTGCTCCCACTGGCGCTCGGCATCGGGGCCGGGAGTGAATTACAGCGCCCGCTCGCCCTGGCCGTCATCGGCGGACTCATGCTGTCCACGCCGATCACGCTGTTCGCCGTGCCCACGCTGCTCGTCGCCATCCGGGGAGCGAACTTTCGCCTGCCGTGACGGCTCCGGGGCTCGAGAGGTCTCAGAATGTCACGACCTACACTCTTTCCTCGGAGCCTCCTATGCGTTTTAGCACGACCCTCGCCCTTTGCGCGGTATTGTCCCTTGCAGCAGGTAGTCTCGCAGCCCAGGAAGGCCCGGGCCCGAAGCGTAACGTTCCCGACAGCCTCGTCTCCAAGGCCAAGGTCAGCGAGGATTCGGCCCGCGGCGTCGCGCTCACGCGCGTGCCCGGGGATGTGGAAGCAGTCCGTTTACACTCGAAGAACGGAACGCTCGAATGGACGTTCGGGATCAAGCCCAAAGGCAAGAACAGCACGGAGAACGTTACGGTGAGCGCCAAGACCGGCCACGTGTTGTCGGTGTCGGCGTCCGGCTCGACTAAAAAGAGCTCAACAACTCAGCATTAGTCTTGGCGCGCTTCATGAGCTGCAGGAGGTTTTGCATCGCTTGCTCCGGCGGGAGATCGACCAGAGCCCGCCGGAGTTTTTGCTTGGCTTCGATCGTCTTCGCATCGGCGAGCAGCTCCTCGCGCCGCGTGCCGCTTGCGGCAATGTCCACCGCCGGATAGATCCGCCGGTCCGCCAGCCCGCGCGCGAGCCGCAGCTCGGCATTCCCGGTGCCTTTGAACTCTTCGAAGATGATGTCGTCCATGCGGCTCTCGGTCTCGACGAGCGCCGTCGCGATCACGGTCAACGAGCCGCCCTTGGGGACCGCTCGAGCAGCGCCGAACATCGCCTTGGGCTTCGCGAGTGCGTTCGCGTCGAGTCCGCCGGACATCGTACGGCCGCTGCCACGCCCCGTCGTGTTGTGCGAGCGCGCGAGCCGCGTCAGTGAATCCAGCACGATGACGGCGTCGCGCCCCAGCTCGACCTGCCGGCGCGCATGGTCGAATACCATCTCGGCCGCGGCAACATGGCGCTCGTGCGGGAGATCGAAGCTCGACGCGACGACCTCACCCCTGCCCCAATCGACCATCTCGGTCACCTCTTCGGGACGCTCATCCACGAGCAGAATCAGCAACAACGCGGTGGGATGATTCACGGCGACCGCTTCCGCAATCGCCTGGAGCATCATCGTCTTGCCGGCCTTGGGTGGAGAGACGATCAACGCACGCTGGCCAAAGCCGAACGGACAAACGAGATCGACCGCGCGCTGGATATCGGCCGTGCGCTGACTGGAGGCGCCCGGCGTTTCGAGTGTGAGGGGCCGACTGGGGTGGACCGCGCCCAGCGATGCGAAGTCCGGGCGCCCGTCGAGCTCCGAAGCCGGCAGACCATTGACCGTCGTAACGCGGCCGTTGTCGAGTACGACCAGATCGCCGCGGCGCAGTCCCGGCAGGCGCACGGCGGCATCGCCCTTCGCCGGCAAGTAACTGTTCGCGGCGAGGCGGAGCGCACCGCCTTTTGGCGAGGGGTCATACCAACCGGTTATGGGAGGCATTGAGGAAGGTAATGAAAGGTACACGCTATATTTAGCGCCGCATGCGCCAGGATCACATCCGCAACTTCTGCATCGTCGCCCATATCGATCATGGGAAGTCGACGCTGGCCGACCGGCTCATCGAGCTGACCGGCACGCTCGACAAGCGGCTGATGCGCGAGCAGGTCCTGGACACGATGGACCTCGAGCGTGAGCGCGGCATCACGATCAAGTTGAACGCAGTGCGGATGAGTTACCACGGTAAAGACGGTCAGTTGTACGAGCTCAATCTCATCGATACGCCCGGGCATGTGGACTTTACGTACGAAGTTTCGCGGTCACTGATGGCCTGCGAGGGCGCGATCCTGGTCGTGGACGCTTCCCAGGGAATCCAGGCCCAGACCCTGTCCAATCTGCTGCTCGCGATGGATGCGGGACTGGAAATCATACCCGTCCTCAACAAGATCGATCTGCCGGGGGCCGAGCCGGACAAGCGGGCGCACGAGATCCACGAGCTGATCGGGACCACGCCGGAAGAGATCCTCCGCATCTCGGCCAAGGAGGGTCGCGGCGTGCCGGAGCTGCTCGAGGCGGTGGTGAAGCGCGTGCCGCCGCCCCGCGGCAATCACGAGGCCCCATTGCGTGCCCTGATCTTCGACTCGTATTACGACCGGTACCGCGGCGCGATTCCGTCGATCCGCGTGGTGGATGGGGTGGTCAAGCCGGGGATGAGGATCGCGTTTGGGGCGCATCGCGATGACACCTATGAGGTCGACGAGGTCGGGTATTTGCAGCTGGGCCACAAGCCCGCCGAGCAACTGGAGGCCGGTGAGGTCGGTTACGTGGTGGCGAACGTGCGCGGTGTCCGCGAGACACGGCCCGGCGACACCATTTTCGACGCCGAGCACAGAGACATCGAGCTGTTGCCGGGCTATCGCGACATCCAATCGATGGTGTTCGCCGGCTTGTATCCCACCAACGCCGAGCAATACGAGGAGCTGCGCGACGCGCTCGCCAAGCTGCAATTGAACGACGCGTCACTGCACTACGAGCCCGAGACGTCGGTCGCGCTGGGGTTCGGTTTCCGCTGCGGGTTCCTTGGCCTCCTGCACATGGAGATCGTGCGCGAACGACTGGAGCGCGAGTTCGATCTCGACCTGATCAGCACGGTTCCCAACGTGGAGTACCGCGTCTATAAAACCGACGCCAGCATGGAGCTGGTCGAGAATCCGAGCCTCCTCCCGCACGGTTCGGAGGTGGATCGGGTCGAGGAGCCGTACGTCAAAGCCCGCATTTTCACACCGTCCGAATACATCGGCGGGATCATGAAGCTGGGTCAGGAGCGGCGCGGCGTGTATCGCGGGATGCAGTATCTCGACCCGACGCGCGTGGAGTTCGATTGGGAATTCCCACTGGCCGAGATCATTCTCGACTTCTACGACAAGTTGAAGACGATCTCGCGAGGCTACGCGTCGCTCGATTACGAATTCCTCGCATACCGTCCGGGCGAATTGGTGAAGCTCGACATGGTGCTCAATGGTGAGGCGGTGGACGCATTCAGCGTTATCATCCATCGTGATAAGGCGTACGAGTGGGGCCGCAAGATCGCCGAGAAGTTGAAGGACCTGATTCCGCGGCAGCTGTTCGAGGTCGTGATCCAGGCGGCGATCGGCACGAAGGTGATCGCGCGCGAATCGATCCGGCCGCTGCGCAAGAACGTCACCGCCAAGTGCTACGGCGGCGACGTCACGCGCAAGCGCAAGCTGCTCGAGAAGCAGCGCGAGGGAAAGAAACGGATGAAGCAGGTGGGAACGGTGGAGATACCGCAGGAAGCATTTCTCGCAGTGCTCCAGGTCGAATAGAAACGGGAGTCGGGAGTCAGGAGTCAGGGGGGTTCGCCATGCGTAAGACATTCTTCGCAGTCGCCATCATTCTCGGAACACTGACGCATGCAGCGTTTGCGCAGTTCACTCTGGAGCAGGTGCGCTCGTATCCCTATCCGACGGAGCTGGCCGCGGCAGCGACCGGCGCGCGCATCGCCTGGGCGTTCAACGAACAGGGCCGCCGCAACATTTACGCGGCGGAAGGTCCGACCTTCACCGCGCGACAGCTCACGAAATACGATCGCGACGACGGGCAGGAGTTGAGCAGCGTCGGGGTCTCGGCAGACGGCCGCTGGGTTGTGTATGTGCGCGGCGGCGACCATGGCTCGAACTGGGACGATGCGCTGCCGGTCAACGTCGGCTCGAATCCCGTTCCACCCAAGGTGCAGATCTTCAGCGTGCCCTTCGACGGCGGCGACCCTAAGGCGATCGGCGACGGCGATGAACCGGTGATCTCGCCGCGCGGCGACGTCGTCGCATTCATCAAGGGCGGCCAGATCTGGACGGCGCCAATCGACGGCTCGGCTCCTGCCAAACAGCTGCTCACCGTGCGCGGCGAAAACGGCGATCTGCGCTGGTCGCCGGATGGCGCTCGACTGGCATTCGTGGCCAACCGCGGCGATCACGCGTTCATCGGCGTGTTTACGAACGACAGCACGCTGATCACGTGGCTGGCGCCGGCATTCGCGCGGGATCGGTCTCCACGCTGGTCTCCGGACGGAAAGCGGATCGCGTTTGTGCGCCTTCCCGGAACCGGCGGAGCGCCCGATTCCTTGCTGCCGCCGCGCCCCAATCCGTGGGAGATCTGGACCGGGGACGCAGCGAGTGGAGCGGCGCAACGGCTGTGGCGATCGCCCGAGACGCTCGCCGGCTCGGTCCCTACGACCGATGGCGGCACGAACCTGGGATGGGCCGCGGCAGGCCGCATCGTCTTCCTCTCTTATCAGGACGGCTGGCCGCACCTGTACTCGATTGCTGCGGCCGGTGGGGCGCCGCTGTTGCTCACGCCCGGCCGTTACATGGCGGAGCACATCACGCTGAGCCGGGACGGGCGCTGGCTGCTCTTCGCGGGCAACACGGGGTCAGACTCACTCGACATCGATCGACGCCACGTGGTACGTGTCCCGACCGATCGCGCCGCTGCCGAAGTCATGACCCCCGGCACCGGCCTGGAATGGAGTCCCGCAGTCACAGGCGACGGCGCGACCCTCGTCTTCATCAGTGCGACCCCACAGCGGCCACCGCTGCCCGCCGCGATGCCCCTCACGGCGCGGGGTGCGATCCGGACTATTGCGGCGGACCACATTCCGCGCGACTACCCGACGGGACTGATCACGCCGCGCCAGGTCGCGTTCAAGTCCGCCGACGGTCTGACGATCCACGGCCAGCTGTTCGAAGCGCCGGGCAAGAGTAGTGCGCGCAAACCGGCGATCGTCTACGTGCACGGTGGCCCGCCGCGGCAGATGCTTCTGGGTTGG
>WNEN01000025.1_pt1 | contig 27776 bp, 23 predicted proteins | sample 5399951 | NCBI WGS metagenome assembly WNEN01 (sample SAMN13153327, study PRJNA577476) | soil metagenome | isolation source: 20 cm grassland meadow soil 5 days after 1st rain plot 2 | place: USA:California | collected 2015-09-21
GGGCTGGTGGTCCTGGCCGAGCGCGCCGGCGTGCGCCGGAGCGCCGCGGCGGTCTCGGCATTCGCGATGCAGGCGGTCGTGTTGGGGACGGGTGTCTTCTTGACCGCGATCGCGACGCCGCACGCCGCATCGCCCGTGCTGCTGGGTGCGTCTGTGCTGGGAGCGCTCGTGCTGATCGGGGTCCTGGCGTGGCGGCGCACAGCGGAGTGGCTGGGCGCCCTGGCCGATGCGAAATCGCCGCTGCCGCCGCTCCCCATTTCCGCCATCCTCGCCTCGAGCGGGCTGATGTTGTTGAGCTGGGTTACCTTTGGCGCCTCATTTTGGATGCTGATTCACGGCCTGATTTCCACGGCGTCCGTGCCGGTTACAGCCGCCATGGGTATGTTCGCGCTGGGATACGTGATGGGCATCGTGGCGGTATTCGTGCCGGGCGGGATCGGAGTGCGCGATCTCGCTCTCGTCGGATTCCTGACGCCGTTGGTGGGAGGGGGAGGGGCGTTGGCGATCAGTCTCGCATCGCGCGTTCAGCTCACGCTGACGGAGGTGGGCGCGGCGGGATTGATGTTGGCGTTGAAGCCGGCTCGCAAGGAGGAATTGACTGGCAAATAGACAGGCGCCGCAGACGCAACAGATGCAGCAGACGCCGCAGGTAGGCGCCGGCGCCGGTTACGAGCCGCGTCTTCCCACGCTGACGGCGACGGGCTTCTTTGTGCTGTTCATCGTGATCCTGGCCCTGCCGATGCTCCGGGGGAAGTGGCTCGCCGCGCCGATGAGCGATCAGTATGCCAGCGCCTACGCGGTCCACGAGTGGCAGGCGGAGCAGTGGCGCGCGACGGGCCAGCTGCCGCTGTGGAATCCGATGATCATGGACGGGCTGCCGTACATCGCGGTCGTGACGCACGGCGACGTGCTCTATCCCACGTCGTTCCTGCGTTGGAAGTTCTCAGCGGACAAGGTCACCAATTTTGGTTTTGTGCTGCATTACATCCTGGCCGGGATGTTCATGTTCCTGTTGTTGCGCCGGCTCAGGATCTCGTGGACCGGATCGGTCGTCGGCGGCGTCGCGTATCAGTTGACGGGGATCCTCATCTCGTACGCGCGGCCGGGGCACGACGGCAAGCTGTTCGTCTCGACGATGCTGCCGCTCGCATGCCTCGCGCTCGTAGTGGCGTTGCGCGACCGGCGCGCCTGGGGATATCCGCTCCTGGCGGTTGCGGTCGCGTTGTGTCTGCTGAGCCCGCACGTTCAGACGACGTACTATCTCCTGATCGCGACCGGATTGTGGGCGTTGTACCTGACATTCGGTGAGCCCACGAGCGAGCCGCTTGCGCCGCGCCTGACGCGCCTCGCCATCGTGCTCGCCGCCGTGATCGCAGGCTTTGGGATTGCGATGCCGCAAATCCTCCCGTTCCTGGAATACATCCCGCATTCGCCGCGCGCCGTGGCGTACTCGGGCGCGTTCGAGAGCGCCGCGTCGTACGGCGTGCCCTGGGATCACGTGCCGGAGTTCTTCCTGGCCGGGTTCACCGGCGGGGGAGGGGGCACCTACTGGGGCTCGAACCCCATCAAGCTGCACTCCGAGTACCTCGGGCTGCCGGTGATCCTGCTGGCCATTCTCGGTCTCCGTGGACAGCCGGAACGGCGCCGGCTCATCTGGTGGCTCGGCGGCATCTGCATCCTGTTCCTCCTGATTGCCCTCGGGAATGCGACGCCGTTCTACAAGCTGTGGTGGAGCGTCATGCCGTACGTTCGGAAGACACGCGCGCCGGGGATGGTGTTCTTCGTGGTCGCGTTCTGCACGGCGAGTCTCGCCGCCCTCGGCACGAGCCGGCTCGAGCGCAAAGAGGGCGAGGGGCACGTGCGCACCTGGCTCATTCTGTCCGGCGTGATCGCCTTACTCGGCCTTGCGTGTGCGTTCGGTCATCTCGCCGAGTCGCTGGCTCCTCTCGGGGGTGGGCGGCGGCAACTGGCGGAGGCGTGGGGGCCCGACATTCGCGTCTCGGCCCTGATCGGCGCGGTCCTGCTGTTCGCCGTCGCGCTCGTCGCCTTCGCGTATCTGCGCGGCAAAGCGCCCGTCATTGCGCTGGCGCTGGGACTGCCACTGCTGGTCGGCGCCGATCTGTGGCGCGACGGCCGTCACTTCTGGCTCTATTCCGACCCGCCGAATCAATCGCTGTATCGTCTCGATCCACTCACGACGCGGCTCAAGGCGGTGCCAAAACCGTTCCGCGTGCTGGACTTCAACGTGTATCCGGAGAACGTCCTGATGGCCCATGGCATTCCGCAGGTGCTTGGGTATCAGGGAAACGAGCTGCGCTACTTCGATGAGCTCATCGGGGGACGGCCGGGTACGCAGAACGAGGCGCGTTTTCTCGTGACCTCGACCAAGCTCTGGGACTTGCTCGCGGTGCGATACCTGTTGATCACCGACACCGTCAAGGTGCCGGGTTATCACAGAGTGATGGGTCCAGTCCAGACGGCGGGGAATCCAGGCTATCTGTACGAAGCCGACACGGCTCCTCCCTATGCCCGCGTTGTCCCGGCCGCGGTGAAGGTCGACGCCGACTCGCTCGTGCCCCCGACGCTCGCGGATCCGCGGTTCCCGCCGTTCGACCGCGTCGTGCTCTTGCCGTCCAACTCGCCCATCAAGCCGCGGCCACTCCAGGGGGTGCCGCCCGCGTCGCCGTCGCGCGCGCATGTGACCGCGTGGGACGCGGGGAGGATGATCGTGGAGCTCGATCCGCCGCCGGCGGAATCGAGCTACGTGCTCATCGCGGAAAACTGGTATCTCGATTGGCGCGTGAACGTGGACGGCCATCCGGGGCAGGTGCTGCGCGGCGACCACGCGCTGTTGACGGTACCTGTGGGGCCGGGTACCAAGCGACTCGAGCTGAGCTATCACTCGCGCGCGTTTGCCAGGGGGAAGGCGATTGGACTCGTCACGCTGCTGCTCGTGATTGCGGGCTTCGTGGTGCCGCCGGTGTGGGAACGGAGACGCACCGCCCGTGCCTGAGCGGGCTCTGGTAGTTATTCCCACATATAATGAAGCGGTGAATCTGCCTCAGATCCTGCCGCAGGTGCTGGAGCAGGACCCACGCTTGGAAGTGCTGATCGTGGACGACAACTCTCCAGACGGCACCGGCCGCATGGCCGATGAAATGGCCCGCGGCAATCCGCGCGTGCACGTACTCCATCGGGAGGGAAAGCTCGGCCTGGGAACGGCGTACATCACCGGGTTCAAGTGGGCTCTGAAGGAAGGCTACGATTTCATCTTCGAGATGGACGCCGACTTCTCGCACGATCCCCGGCACCTCAAGGAGTTTCTCACAGCCATCCAGGATGCCGATATCGTGCTTGGCTCACGCTATCTGAGCGGGAAGGTGACGATCGTCAATTGGCCGATGAGCCGTCTCATGCTATCGTACTTCGCCAACGTCTACGCCCGCTGGTTCACCGGGGTTCGGATCTGGGACCTGACGGGCGGCTTCAAGTGCTTTCGCAGGCGTGTGCTCGAAGCGATTGACCTGTCGCAGGTCGGATCCAACGGGTATGCCTTTCAAATCGAGATGAGCGTTCGTGCATGGCGAAAAGGGTTCAAGATCCGCGAAATACCGATCGTGTTCGTCGACCGGACCGAGGGGCAGAGCAAAATGAACAGGGCTATCGTCCGCGAGGCGGTGTGGAAGGTGCCGCGCCTCAGGCTCATGGCCTGGTTCGGCCGCATCTAGTCGGCCTGCCGGTCTATAAAATGACGGGGTCGGGCAACGACTTCGTCATGGTCGACGCGCGTGTGTCCGCCCCGGCCGAATGGACGCCGGAGGACATGCAGGCGGTGTGCGCCCGCGGGACCGGCATCGGCGCCGACGGCGTCGTGTTCGTGGGCCCGGGATCGCATTCCGGCGCGGCCCGCATGATCTACTACAACGCCGATGGCTCCCACGCCGCCATGTGCGGTAACGCCGCGCTCTGCAGCACCACACTGGCCGCGCACCTCGGACTCGGCGCTGGTGCGGGCGAGGCGATGGACCTGGAGACCGACGCCGGCACCTACCGCAGCCGCGCCACCGAGCCGGGCCGCGCCGAGCTGCACCTGTCCGCGGTCGACACACCCAACGCGGTCCCGGGCCTGAAAGTCGGCCCCGGCGAGCGCCAGGCGCTGCTGAGCCGCGTGGGTGTCCCGCATCTGATCGTGCTGGTAAACGATGTCGACGCCGTCGCGCTGCAGGAACGCGGGCGGGCGCTCCGATTCGATCGCGCGATCGCGCCCGACGGCGCGAACGTGAACTTCATATCCAACGGCCCGCAGGGCTGGCGGATGCGGACCTACGAGCGCGGGATCGAGGGCGAAACGCTGGCGTGCGGCACCGGAGCGGTCGGCGCCGGCTGCGCGCTGCAGGAGTGGGGTCTGGGAAGCCTGCCTGTCGCCATCAGGACCCGGGGTGGCGGGATCCTGGCTGTGCGCGCGACCAAGACGGACGGCCGCTACGACGAGGTCTGGCTGGCTGGCGAGGGGAGAATGGTGTTCAGAGGTGTGATTACCTGATCGACTTCTCCACATTCACACATGGCTCAACTTAACATAACATCTATTATACGAACTACGCTGCTACGAGACTGTGCCCTTTGTGAGCTCAGCTAGACGCACCCTCGCCTCCGTCGCTGCCGCCTGGTCCTTATAGTCTTTGACGATCCGTTGATAGTCGGCGATCGCCTTGGCCGTGTCGCCAGCGGCCGTCCAGGCACGACCGGCATCGGCGAGTAGCTGCGCCTTGAGGAAGTCGAGGCGGCCGGCCGCAGAGCCCGTCTCATAGGCTTCCCCGGCGTCGCGGAAGCGTCCCATGTTCTCGTACGCAGCCCCCAGGAGCGAATAGGCCTGGGCTCGATAGGCCTTGCCGGCACCGCCCGCGTAATCCTTGAGCACCGTCACAGCCTGCTGTGGCTGTCCCTGCAACAGCCGCACATTGCCAAGCAACAGTCGGCCTTCCTCGGCCGCGTTGGTCCCGTCGTAATCGGCGATCACCTTGGCCAATTCGCTCGCCGCAAGCGGCAGGTTCTGGTTCTCGTAGGCGAACCGCGCGCCCTGGAGCTCGCGACTGGCCGCCGCTTCAGTGCGGTTTTTGGCGGAGAGCTGCCACACGAAGAGGAGGCCGCCGACAACGACAATCGCACCAACCCACGAGGTTATCTGCTTGTGCGCGCCGAACCATGCGCTGACGCGCTCTGACAGGTCCGGACGCTTGGTGCCCGGAGTTGCCGGTGCCGGCGTGGGCGTAGGCGTCGTGGACTTTCCGGTGATGCGGGTTGCGGTGGCCATGCTAAAGAATATCCACTGTTCAGTGTTCAATGCCCCTGGGGTGACTCGAACACCCGGCCAACGGTTTAGGAAACCGCTGCTCTATCCACCTGAGCTACAGGGGCGGGTTCTCGGGGCGTAAGCGGCCAAATCTACGCGAGTTAGGCATAATGGAGCAAGGCCTCCACACGTCTTCCCTGCAGGCGCTGACGCCCCTTCAGGAAGTCCAGCTCGATCAGAAAACTGAACCCGCTCAGCGCCGCGCCCGTGCCGCCGATGAGCTGCGCCGCGGCATTAGCCGTTCCTCCGGTCGCAAGCACGTCATCCACGATCAGCACGCGGTCGTCAGGGCCTACCGCGTCGTGATGCATCTCCAGGGCGTCGGTCCCATACTCCAGCGCGTATTCGACGCGCTGAGTGGCGGCTGGAAGCTTTCCCGGCTTACGAATGGGGACAAGCCCTGCTCCGAGCTCGAGCGCGATCGGTACTCCGAACAGAAAACCGCGCGATTCGATCGACACGACGCGCGTGATGCCGGCTTCCCGATACGGCGCCGCCATGAGCTTCACAGTCTCCGCGAACAGCTTCATGTCGAGCAGCACCGGGGTGACGTCCTTGAACACGATCCCAGGCTTCGGGAAGTCCTTTACGTCGCGGATCGCGCGCTTCAAGTCATCTAATATCAAAGGGCCTCGGGATCTCGAGTTCAACTGGAACTTGAAGTCGCGCGACATCGTCCACGCGCGCGTGCGACGGACCGCGGCGCAATTGCGCTTCCAGACCTTCAAGTGCTTCCTCAGGTCCCTCAGAAACTACTTCAACCGATCCGTCCGGAAGGTTTTGCGCAAACCCGCCGAGTTTCAGGCGCTGGGCTTCGCGCATGACAAACCACCTGAACCCCACTCCCTGAACGCGACCCCGGATAATCCAGCGCCGGCGGCTCAAATCGGCGACTGAGAGGACGCACGCCGTTGACGGCGACGCCAGAGGTAGACGAGAATCACGATCAGGCTTAGCGGAATGAGTGCCAGCAACGCCCAGGTCGCGTAGCGATGGATCTCCGCGTTCTGCAGCACTCCCTCATGCTGGCCCAGGAAGTAGCCGATGTACGCGAGAATCGCGCACCACGCGCCGGCTCCGACTCCGGTGTAGAGGATGAACTTCGGGAGCGGAATACGATGCAAGCCGGCAGGGATGGAAATGAGGTGGCGAATCACCGGAAACAGCCGGCCGATCAGGGTGCTGATCTCGCCGTGCTCGGCAAAAAAGCGCTCAGAGCGCAGCAGGTTCTTTTCGCTCAGCAGGACGTACTTCCCATAGCGCCGGATCAGAGGCCACCCGATGAGCTGGGCGCCGTAGTAGTTGGCGAGCGCGCCGAGGATGCTGCCGAGAATCCCGCTCAGCAGCACGAGCGGAAAGCTCATCTGCCCTTTTGCGGCCCAGTAGCCCGCGGGCGGCATCACGAGCTCGCTCGGCACCGGCAGAATCGACGACTCCAGCGCCATCAGCGCGATGATCCCCGGATAACCGATGTGGAGCAGCGTTTGGAGGAGCCAGCTGATGAAGTGCTCAAGCATCGAAGCCGTGCTCTCCCACGAGCGGCACGAAGCGCGCGCCGCCAATCGGGGTCGCTCGAGTGCCAGTCGCGGTACGCTCGACCAACGTGAGGGTCTGAGCGCCCTTCACCCCAATGGGGATGATCATGCGCCCACCCGGTGCCAGCTGCTCCACGAGCGGCTGGGGCACCTCGGGGCCTCCCGCAGCCACCAGAATCCCGTGGTATGGCGCGTAGGCGCTCCACCCCAGCGTCCCGTCGCCGACGAGCACCGACACGTTCGCCACGCCCGCGGAGTGCAGCGCCGCCTGCGCCGATTCCGCGAGCGGGCGTACGCGCTCGATGGTGAATACCTGGTCCGCGAGCGCCGCGAGCAGCGCGGTCTGATAGCCCGACCCCGTGCCGATTTCGAGGACGCGCTCTTTTCCCGTCAGGCCGAGTGTCTCGAGGTAGCGCGCCTGTGTGAAGGGCTGCGAGATGGTCTGACCGTTGCCGATCGGCAGCGCGGCGTCTTCGTACGCCCGGTGGCGCACCGCTTCGGGGACGAACAGATGCCGTGGCGTCTGCGCGAAGGCGCGCAACACCGCCAGATCGCGAATGCCCCGGGCGCGCAGCTGCTCCACCAGTCGCGCGCGGTAGCCGCCGTAGGTATCGCGGCTCCCTGTCACTGACCCAAGTCCCAGTTGCTGACGACTTCGAGCAGCTTGTAATTGGTGAGGTCCACGTGGAGCGGCGTGACGGAGATATAGCCGTCTCGGACCGCCTGGAAGTCCGAGTCGGCGCCCCCGGACCACGTCACCCTGCCCCCGCCAATCCAGTGCACTTCGCGCCCCCACGGATCCTTCATCGTGGCGATCTCTTCGTGAAAGACGCGGCTGCCAAGGTTCGTGACCTTCACGCCTTTCACCTGAGCGCCGGGGATGGGCGGCAGGTTGACGTTGAGCAGCGTTTCGCCGGGGAAATTCTCGACTTCGACGATGCGCTTCACCAGCCGCGCGAGCCTCTGGCGATGGCTCTCGAGGTGCTCGAGGTCGAAGCTCCCATACGAGATCGCCACACTGGGCACACCGGCGGCGAGTCCCTCCATCGCGGCCGAGACCGTGCCCGAATACAGCACATCCTCACCCATATTCGGCCCGTGATTCACGCCCGAGAAGACCCAGTTCGGCCCGTCGGGCATCAGGGCGCCCATCGCGAGCAGCACGCAGTCAGTCGGGGTGCCGTCCACCTGGAACGCGCCGTCGGAGCGCCTGTGAGCGCGCAGGGGCCGATGCAGCGTCAGCGAGTGCGACGTGCCGCTCTGCTCGCGGTCGGGAGCCACCACGGTGACCTGCCCCACCGTCGAGCAGACTTCGGCGAGCAGCGCGATGCCGGGCGCGAGCACGCCGTCGTCGTTCGAGACCAGGATGCGCAGTCCGTTCTCACTGGGTAAGGTCACGTCGTTCCGATCGCGTGGCGCGCAAAGGCGCGAGCCATGAGCCATGTGTCGGACCATGCGCGAAAATGGCTGGAGGGGCCGTAGATCGTCGGCACGTCCACCGACGCGATGCGGCATCCGGCCCGCATGGCATCGAGCAGGAAGTTCGCCTCATACTCGTAACGATCTCCGACCGGCTGGACGCGCTGCGCCACCTCGCGCGTGAATGCCCGAAAGCCCGTCTGCGCGTCACGCACAGGCTGGCCGCCGATCCGCGTCGCCAACGTCGCCGACAGCCAGTTCGTGACGCGGCGAGAGATGGGCATCGCGCGATCGCGGGTGCGGGCGCCTAACACGAGATCGGCTCGTCCTTGGGCGATCGGTTGCAGGAGTCGAGGAATCTCCTCGGGTGGGTGCTGTCCGTCGGCGTCAATGGTAACCAGGCGTGCGGCCCCGAGCGCAATCGCCGCGTGGAGCCCGGCCCGCAGCGCGGCGCCTTTGCCCAGGTTTCGAGCGTGCGCAACAGCCACGTGGCCGGCCGCGATCGCCGTGTCGTCGCTCGAGCCATCATCGACGACGAGAATCTCGGCAGCGGGCACGGTCGCGTGGATGCGTGCGATGACCCCGCGGATCGTGGCAGCGGCCTGATACGCGGGAATGATGATGGCGACGTCCAGATCAGCTCCCCTCGAGGATGCCGAGAACGGACTTCAGCTCGGCGCGCAGCTCCTGGACCGTCTCGGTGGCGAGGGCGCGTCGCGCTTCGGGCTTGAGCTCCCCCGAGCGGCGGTACTGCTCGATCTTCTGCCGCGCGCCTTCGATCGTGTATTTCTCCGTGTACAGCAGGTGTTTGACGAGCATGATCAGCTCGATCTCACGCCGCTGGTACACACGGTTGCCCGAGCGGTTCTTGGCGGGGTTGAGAAAGCGGAACTGGCTCTCCCAGTAGCGCAGCACGTGGGGCTTGAGATCGGTCAGCTGGCAGACTTCGCCGATCGAGAAAAACTCCTGGACCGGTTGGGACGGCGGTCCGCTGCTCATCGGCTCTCCGCCTTCAACTCACGCTCCATGAGATCGCTGATCGCCTGGCGCGGCGGCTTGTTCTGGAACAACACGTTGGCGACTTCGCGCGCGATGGGCAGCTCGATACCGTGCCGCTCGCCGAGCGCGACGGCGGTGCGCGCGGTATTCACGCCTTCGACGACGGCCGCTTTGCCCGCAAGCGCCTGCGTGAGGGTCTTGCCCTCCCCCAGCGCCACGCCGAGCATGCGATTGCGCGAGAGCGCCCCGGTCGCGGTGAGAATCAAGTCGCCCATGCCCGCGAGACCCGCGAACGTCATCGGCTGCGCGCCGAGGGCCACGCCGAGGCGCGTGATCTCCGCGAGTCCGCGGGTGATCAATGCGGCGCGCGTGTTGAATCCAAGGCCGAGGCCTTCGAGGATACCGGCGGCCAACGCGATCACGTTCTTGAGCGCGCCCGCGAGCTCGACTCCCACCACGTCGGTGTGTGAGTAAACGCGAAAGTAGCTCGTCGAGAACACGCGCTGCGCGCGCTGCGCGACGGAGTGGTCGTCCGCAGCCGCGACGACAGCAGTCGGCTGGTGCTGAAAGACTTCCCACGCAAACGACGGACCCGACAGCACGGCGACGGGTGTGCCGCCGGGCAGAACCTCGGCGAGCACGCAGGAGGGACGCTCGAGGCGATCGGGGTCGAGCCCTTTGGATGCGCTGACGACCAGCGGACGCGGAGACGCAAATGCCTTCGCCGCCTCACTCATCACAGGCCGCACGACATGCGACGGCGCAGCCGACACAACGGTCTCGGCTCCCCGCACCGCGGCCGCCATATCCGAATCGGCGCGTAAGGACGGTGCGAGGATGGCGCCGGGCAAGAACACCTCATTCACGTGATGGCGGTTCACACTCTCGACGACTTCCGATTCCCGCGCCCACAGCGTGACCTGCTCGCCTTTGCGCGCCAGCAGATCCGCCAGCGCGGTGCCCCAGGCGCCACCACCGATGACGGCCACCTTCATCGGTCGGACGGTCGGACGGTTGGACCGTCGGTCCGCTCGACCCCTCGAGTGCGAAACCTGTTTTCGGTCCCCCCGAGCAACCGCATGATGTTCTTGCGATGCGCAAAGATGATGAGCGCGACGAGCGCGACACTGGCCCAGAACGTGGAGCGCGCATCCGGCTGGAACAGCGCCACCCACACAGGCACCGTGAGTACCGCGATGATCGAGCTGAGCGACACGTAGCCCGTGAGCCAGAGGCAGACACCCCAGACCGAAATCGCAATCAGTACGGCGATGGGCGCGAGCGCGAGAAACATGCCCGCCGCCGTCGCGACCCCTTTGCCGCCTTTGAAGCGCACATAGGGCGAAAACATGTGTCCCAGGACCGCGGCGGCCCCCGCTGCCACCGACAGCCACGCCGGGTGCGAACAGACGAGCACCGGCACAGCGCCCTTGGCGATGTCGAACAGCGCGACGGGAATCGCGTACTTCCAGCCCAGGATCCGATAGACGTTCGTGGCGCCCAGGTTCTTCGAGCCATGCTCGCGCAGGTCGATCCCCCGCCCCAGCTTGCCGGCGATGTAGCTGGTCGGCGTGGCGCCGAGCAGGTACGAGGCCACAATGGCGAGGACGGCGTTCAGCGCCGGCCTCGCTTGCGGCGGAACTTGATGGTCAGCGGCGCGCCGGTGAATTCCCAGGCTTCGCGGAAGCCGTTGTGCAGATACCGCGTGTAGGACTCGGGAATGGCCTCGGGACGATTGGCGATCACGGCGAACCGCGGTGGCGCCGTTCCGGTCTGCGTGGCGTAGAACAGCCGCACCGACTCGCCGACCGGCTGCGGCGGTTGTTGCCGCGCCAGCAGCTCCTCCAGGACACGATTGACCTCGGCCGTGGGCACTCGCTTTTCGCGTTCATCCGCGACCGTCAGAATGGCATCGAACAGGCGCGTGACGCGCTGGCCGGTCTTGGCGGAGACGTAGTAGAACGGGATGAACTCCAGGAACGGCGCGCGGGCCTTGATGTCCCGCTCGCCGTCCCGTGCCGTGTTGGTCTCTTTCTCCTCGATCAAGTCCCATTTGTTGACCGCCACGATCACGCCCGCGCCGCGTTCCCACGCCTCGTTGGCGATCTTCAGATCTTGCGCATGCATGCCATCCTTCGCGTCCACGACGAGCAGGCAGACATCGGCGCGCTCCATGGCACGCGTGGTGCGGAGGGTCGAGTAGAACTCCAGATCCTCTTCGACCTTGCTGCGTTTGCGCAGACCCGCCGTGTCGATGAACACCAGCTTGCGGCCCTGATACTCGAGCTCGGTGTCGATCGCGTCCCGCGTCGTGCCCGGCTCGTCGGCCACGATGAGCCGTTCCTGGCCGAGCAGCTTGTTCACGAGACTCGACTTGCCGACGTTCGGACGGCCGACCACCGCCACGTGAATCGCCTCGGCGTCTTCGGTCTCGGGAGACTCGGGCAACAGGGCGACGAGGTTGTCCAGCAAATCGCCGCTGCTCTTCCCCACCGCGGCGGACACAGGGAACGGCTCGCCGAGGCCAAGCTCGTAAAACGAGAGCTGGCGCGTTTCATCCGGCAGGTCATCGGCCTTGTTCACCACCAGGATCAGGGGCCGCTTGGCCTTGCGCAGATATTGGGCGATCTCGAGGTCCATCGGGTGGATGCCGGCCTCGATATCGACGACGAAGAGCAGTGCGTCGCTCTCCGCGATCGCCTGCTCGACCTGCATGCGAATGGCGCGATTGAGGGGGTCGGTGGATCCCGGCACCAGACCGCCGGTGTCCACGAGCCAGAAGCGCCTGCCGTTCCACTCCGCGGGCGCGAAGTGCCGGTCGCGCGTCACGCCCGGCTGCGCATCGACGATCGCCTGCCGCCGCCCGATGATGCGGTTGAAGAGCGTCGACTTGCCGACGTTGGGCCGGCCGATGATGGCCACGGTCGGGATGCTCACGCGGCCACCCCTTCTGGCGCCAACGCGTCCGCAAAGTCATACGACAGCTTGATCGGCATCGGCAACTGTGCCGCGAGGTCGTGAGCCTCCACGTCATCCATGAACAGCAAGTCGTCATTCACGGACTCGGCCGGCAGCAAGGCCAGGTCGAGATCTCTACGATCTTTCAACGCCGCGAGGATCGCTTTGCCCGGCAGCAATCCCGCAGTCGTGACCGCGGAACCGAAGAGCGTGTTCTCCACAGCCAGAATCTCGAAGTGGGCCCCCGTCATCTGCGCGAGATCGGGCACGAGCTGCGGGATCAGCGGCCCCATGGCGGTGCCGGTGACGATGCCGATGCGCTTGTCCCGCCAGGCATCGCACTCGATCTGTGCGGCCTGGATCCGCGTCTGGAGATAGCGCACCGACCCCACGCCGTTCTCGCGCTGCTCGAAGTCCCCATACCACTCCGCCGGCGGCAATGGCATGTCGGCTTGCAGATAGAGGTCGTCCGCGCCGTAGCACCACGGCATCCCGCGATCGGCCACGGCGCGTGCGGCGAAGTCGTCTACGGTGGCCAGCGCCGCTCGACACTCCTCGCGCGTCGGCTGGCGTACCTGCGCGTGCTTGCTGAATTCGGTGAGCGCGACCGGCACGACCGAGACCGACAACACCGAGTCCCCCACGCCGTACAGGTCGTTCAGCGTGCGCACGAGCTGCGGCCCGTCATTGACGCCCGGCACGAGCACGACCTGCGTGTGGAACGAAATCCCCCGCTCCGCGAACCAGCGGAGCTGCGGGATGACGTCCGGCGCCTCGGGATTGCGCAGGAGCCAGCGACGGACCACCGGGTCGGTCGCATGCACCGACACGTACAACGGCGACAGCCGGTACTCGACGATTCGCTCGAGGTCCCACGGTTTCAGGTTGGTCAGCGTCGCGAAGTTGCCGTAACGGAAGGACAGCCGGTAATCGTCGTCCCGGATGTACAGGGCTTGTCGCAAGCCGGTGGGATTGCCGTCTACAAAGCAGAAGTCGCAGTGATTCGCGCAGCGCCGGATCCGGGGCGGCTCGAGCATGACGCCCATCGGCAGCCCCTCGGGACGTTCGACGTCGTACTCGATCTCCTGCCCCGACGGGAGCCGAGCGCGGAGCATGAACTGCTCGTCGGCGGTCAGGAACTCCCAGTCGAGAAAGTCCTCGAGCGGCTTGCCATTGATCTCGAGTAACTCAGTTCCCGGGATGAGTTCGAGGGCGGCACCCAGCGACTCGGGCGCCACCGTCTGTACGCGAATCACGTCCGACCGCCTAGAGGTTCAAGGAGTTTCTGAAGCTAACGACGCAACTTCAACTGCTAATGTAGCTTAGGGGATGTGGTGCGGCAACACCTCAAACGAGGCTTCATCCGTGGCACCTGAGGCCGCAACTGCCCGAACGACGTGGGCGCCCGGGACCAGGACATATCGATATGTATGGATTTGTCGCCCATCCACGAACCACCGCACGGCGCCGTCGGCCGGCGTGCTTGCGACACGTAGGGCGACCGTGGCGTAGCGGCGATCGATTCCGGGCGGGATTTCGTACCGATCCCCTGAGCGTGGCGAGACGATCTGAAATTGGGCGCCCGCGCCGCCCGCGCCGCCCGCGCCGCCTGCCGCCGCCGCACTCGCCGCCGTTTCATTCGCCGCCGGCTCACTCCGCCCGTTCTGCTCCGCCCATTCCACGTACTCCGCCGGCCAGAGCACTCCCACCCTCCCACCCTGATGCCAGTCGCACGGTTTGTCGGGCGCCGTATGAGCCAGGAACCATTCGTCGAGGTCGGCGCATCCCTCGATTGCCCGCAGGCCCGACAGCGCGCAGATGCGCACTTTTGTCGCGCCGAGCTGAGCCGGGCTGGCCAAGTCGCCGGGGTCGTAGCGGCGCGCGGTGACCAGCATGGCCCGGTGCAGCAGCGGGCCCGCCCCGGTCACCCCGCTGACGCCCCGCATCGGCTGGCCGTCGAAGTTTCCAACCCAGACGGCGACCGTGAAGCCCCCTGTCACCCCCACGGCCCAGTTGTCGGTGAAGTGATGACTCGTCCCCGTCTTGACCGCCGCGCGGAACGGAAAATCGAACGGCGTCTCGATGCCGAAACCGGGAATGCGAGCCACGGGGTCTGCGAGGATGTCGAGCACCAACGCTGCGGATCCTACAGACATGAATCTGCGATCTTCCGCAGATAATCCATAAGCATTGCTGCGGCGCCATTGAACAGAGCTCCACACTCCACCCGCAGCAATTCCACGATAGCCGTTCGCGAGCTCGAGCAGCGTCACATCCCCATTGCCGAGCGCGAGCCCCAGTCCATAGAACTCCGCGCTGTGCGTGAGCGAGGCGAAGCCCGCACCGCGGAGCACCCGCAGCAGGCTGCTCGCGCCAATCCGATTCGCCAGCGCGACCGCGGGGACATTGTAGGAGCTGGCCAATGCCTCGCGCGCGCGCACGGGGCCGTGGAAGCGGCGGTCGTAGTTCCGCGGCTGGTACGGTCCGGTGGACGTCGCATACGCCTGAGGAATGTCGGGCAAGACCGACGCCGCGGTGTAGCCGCGATCGAACGCTAGGCCGTACAGGAACGGCTTCAGCGCCGAGCCGGGCTGCCGCGGCGATACGACCATATCGACCTGACCGGCGGTGTCGGCCCAGAAATCCGGTGAACCGACCCACGCGCGCACTTCGCCGCTGCGATTGTCCAGTACGACGAGCGCCGCTTCACGCACGCCGCGATCCGATAGACTTCCGACCGTGTGGCGCACCTCGGCTTCCAGTGCCGTCTGCAGTGGGAGATCGAGCGATGTTTGCACCGTCCCACTTACCGCCGCGGTATCCAGCCACTGCAGCACTCGACTCGTAAAATGCGGCGCGAGAAATGGCGGCGTGCCGCGGGGCGCGATCAGCGGCTCGTGCGCCGCGCGTTCCAGCGCGTCCGGAGTCGCGAAGCCATGGCGGCCGATTCGGCCCAGCACCACCGCACGGCGCGCGCGTGCGCGATCGGGCGCCACGAACGGATTGTCGTTGGATGGGCTGCTGGCGAGCCCCGCGAGCACAGCCGCCTGACCCAGCGACACGCGCGCCGCGGAAGCATTGAAGTACAGTGCGGCCGCGGCATCCACGCCAACGGTCCCCTGCCCCAGCGGCACGCGATTCAAGTACTGCTCGAGAATCTGCTGCTTGGAGAGATGCGCCTCGAGACGCAGCGCCCAGAACGCCTGGACGATCTTGCCGAGCACCGAGCGACCAATGCCGGGACGGACCAGGCGCGCGAGCTGCATCGTGATCGTCGAGGCGCCCGAGCGTACGCCCCCGGGGGGGGCCCGGAAATTGTCTCGCAGCGCGCGCCCAACGGCACGGAGATCGACGCCGTGATGCTCGTAGAAACGATGGTCCTCGCCCGCGATGAAAGCCTCGAGCAGGTCCGGATCGATCTCCCCGAGCGCAAGCCAGCGCTGCAGCGCGCCCGTGCCGGTTCGCGTGCTCCGCAACACCAACCCGTTTCGGTCTTCGAGCGTGAGACTCGCGACACTGGGCGGAGTCGTGAGCGCGGCCGGCAGCGGAAGTGCGATCCAGATGCCGGCGCACAGCAGAATCGCGCCCACAGCAGCGGCGCCGAGCCCGAGGAGTCGACGTCGCGTCATGGCGCGCGGGCCGTTACCGTGAAGACACCGCCATCGCTGCGGCCCTGCACCGCCGGGTTGTACATCTCCTCCGCGTGGGCCGGCGGCCGCATGAATGTGCCAGGCGTGGTCGCGCGCGCGACGTACGTGGCGGTGTAGCGGCCCGCCCAAAGCACCGTCGCGACATACACGACGCGATCGTCCCGCAACTCGCGGTGATCGAATGGCGACCACCACCCCGCGTCCCAGCTCCCGTAGTACCAGCCCCACGGGTAGTAACTCGACTCCGCTTCACCGTCCTCAGACTCTGCGTGCTCAGGCGTCGCGGCGCCGGGACCTGGAAGCTGTCCCGTCGTTCTGAGACTCAGGTCCACCGCCTCGAGGCCGGCCGGAAGTGGATCGGTGAGCGCGACAAATTGCCGCTGCGCCGCCACCGTGATCCGGAGCCGCACCCGGACAAGCGAACCCTCCGGCGCACTGATGATCGGTTTTCCGGTGTCGTAGTCCTCATACCAGCGTTCGACCTGAATGCCCTGCTGATCGGGCGTGACCGGACGCTGGCGCGGCACCTCGTGCACCGTGACATAGAAAAAGAGCGGAGTGCCAGCGCTCGCGCGGTCGGTGCCGCGAACTGTCAGCGTGACGCGCTGACCCCCGCCCGGCAGGTTCGAGAGCATCCCGGTGAGGGGGCGAGAGATTTCACGCAGCGGCGCGCCGTCCGCTCCTCGGGAGCGATAGACCACCTGATTCCCGGCCCGCACCTCGTAGCCCCGCTGCGCCGCGCGCGACTGCCGCACGGTGAAGTCGGCGAGCGCGGCCGCGGCCGTCCCATAGTCCTGCGTATTCCAATACCATCGGCGGCTCGAGCTGCGTCCCTGCTCGACGAGCGATTCGACCAGCGGTCCGATCAGCGCGTTGCTCGAGTCCACGACGAGCGTCGCGGATAACAGCCGCGCGAGCGGCCGCTGGCTGGACCAGAAGTAGAACCAGCGTCCATCCTGCGGAGCGGAGTCCGGCAAGACCGCCCGGCGGCCTTCGATCTTCACCGACTCCCAGATCGGCGAGATCAGCTGCCGCGCCGCGTTGCGCGCCCCACGCCGCGCCATCATCTGCGCGAGGCGGAGCCGATCCTCCCACGAGAGCTGCGCGGCTTGCCGCAACAGTTCATTCTCGGTCGGCAGATCGGCTCGCCCTACGCGACTCAAAAAGTCCGCCGCTGCCACCTGCTCGGCGAGCACCACGCGCACGTCGCTGTACCAGGACGCGATGGGCGCCATGATCGTGCCACGCTCATGAGCGCTGCGGTACAGGTAGTTGCCCAGGCGCGCCAGCACCGAATCGCTTACGGGCACGCCGGCGTCCCGCGCCGCGAGCAGGGCCTCGCCCGCGTACGAGCTGAGCCACGGCGTCGTCCAGTCTTCGGCCGACCAAAGCCCGATGCCGCCGTCTGGCCGCTGCCGCCGGCTCAACACGCCCACGCCCTCTTCGATCTCACCGCGAGCCCGCTCCGGTGTCAGACCCGGCAACAGAGCTCCTTCCGTCGAGCTCGCGCGATACAGCGCGATCAGAGGCAGCAATTCGCTCGAGATCTGCTCCGAGCAATCGAACGGATAGACCGAGAGCCAGCGATAACTGCCCGCGAGCACCGCGAGCGGCGTCGTGCCGATCCCCAGCTCGAGGCGCGAGCGATCGGGATCGACGGGCTCCGGGAGATCGATCACGACGGTTGCCGTGTCGACCACGCTGCCTGTTGCCGTGAAGCCGCGCGGCGTGAAGACGGGGCGCCCCGCCAGCCGCACGAGGACGGCATCGGAATCGCTCTGTGAGGCGACGTCGAACCGGAACGCCGTCGAGTCAGTCGTGGTGTCGCGGAACGAGAACCGCACCTCGGTGCCCCGCCCCGGGGCGAGCGTGACGGTCTGCGTCGCCGCTCCGCTGCGCACGACGCCCTGCGCGTCGGACCGCACGCGCACGGTCGGCGTACCCCCGGCCCGCTGGTTCACCACCACACCCGCGGTAAACGCATCGCCCGACCGCAGGAAGCGCGGCAGCGCCGGCCGCGCAAGCAGCGGCCGCGTGACGAGCATGGGCGACTCGCCGTGTCCGTACCGATCGCCCGCCGTCACAGCCACGGCCATGACGCGGAATGTCGTCAGATTGCCCGGCAACTTCGCCGTCGCGAGTGCAGCTCCCGAGGAATCGGTTTCCACGTCGCCGAGGAAGAACGCCGTCGCGGCAAAGCGCGAGCGGAGAATGTCGCCTCCGGCGAGCCCGCCGCCCCCGCCGGGCTCCTGCTCACCCTTGATGGACGTGCCTTCCTGCTCCAAGACCTGCGGCGCGATCGCGACCAGATTGCTGGCCAATCTCAGGCTCACGCCGCGCGGCTGGTACAGGAGGTCGAGGGGATCCGGCGTCTTGTATCCCGTGAGCGCGAGTACGCCTTCGTCCACCGCCCACAAGGTCACTTCACTGCGCCGCCCTTTGCCGGTCGCGTCGTACACGCGGATCTGTACCTTGGCACTGTCACCAGGCCGGTACTCGGTCGCCTGCGGCTTCACGTCCACCGCCAGCCGCTTCACCTCCGGCGTGACGCGCAGCTCCGCGTACCCCACGCGCAGCGTGGGGCGTCCCGGATCGGCGATTCCGCCGGGCGGCGCGCTGCGGCCCCGCACCAGCACCATCGAAACGAAGGCGTTGGGCGCATACGCTTCGGTGATCTTGAACTTGAGCGATGTCGCGCCGGCGGTGACGCGCATGCGACGCTGCTCGATCAGCCCTTCACGCTCGACCGTGATCCAGGCTTCGGCATCGGTGAATGGCGACGCCACAAGAATCGTCGCCGTGTCGCCGACCGAGTAGCGGGTCTTATCGGGGATCAGATCCATCTTGAACTGGTTCTCGTCGTTCCACGGAATCCAGTCCTTGCCGGTCGCCCAGCGATAGAAGCTCGTGGACGCCGCTCGGCCCTTCTCATCCCTCGCCGTGAACGACACGATGTACGTGCCGCCCGCACTCGGCGTGAACGGACAACTCACGGGATCGTTGGCGCTCACGAGCTCGCACCGCGCCACCGTATCCGCCACCCACTCGCCGACTTGGCTCTCGACGCCCTCGCGCGAGCGCTGCACGCGATGCCATTCGCGCCGCACGATGGTGCCACGAATCTTCACGCCGGCGACGTGGCGGCCATCGGGACGGGCCGCGAGCACGGCGACTTGCTGCGGCTTCCCTCCGGTCCAGAAGTACTCGTCGCCCAGCGGCCGGGCGGCGATGTAGAACGACGCAGGGTGCACCAGTACAGTCGCGGACCCTGCGACAACCTGGCGGTTGACGTCGGTCACACTCGCCTGGAGTCGGGTGCTCGCGGGCTTGCCATTTACCGCGGCGACCGGAAGACGCAGGGTGAGACGCCCCGCGCCGTCGAGCGTGTCCACGCCGCTCGTCGTGCTGCGCGCCTGATTACGTGCCCCCGCCCCCCCCGTCTCTCCTTCCCACTCTTCCCACCACCAGCCGCTCTCGCCGACGTAGTAGCGGTCGAGCCCGGGGATGTTCAGCGCCCACGGCGTCGTCGGAGTGACGGTGAGCGTCCAGTTCACAACGGCCCGGGCCATCGGTGCGCCGAAGAGATAGCGCGCCTCGACGTTTCCCTGCAGTGAATCGCCGCTGAACCGCGGTGCAGAGTCGGCGCTGACCGTGACGAGAAACTCCGGCGGCCGGTATTCCGCAACGCGATACGTCGTGTTGGCCACGTCCTGCCAGGTGCCGCGCTTGACCTGGAGCGCGACGTTGTAAGTGCCCAGCGGAAGGTCGTTGTCCAGCTTCAGGGTCTGCGCCGCAGTACCGAAGGACGAAAGCCGCACGATCGAGTCGCGCATCACTCCGCCTTCGCGATCGTGAAACACCCAGCGGAGCGAGTCGCTCGCGGCCGGCACTCGCAATGCGCCGAGAGCGCCGCGGCGTACGATCGCCTTGACGTAAACCGGCTCGCCGGGCCGGTAGATGCCGCGCTCCGTGAAAACCGCGGCCGCCACGGGCAGCCGGTCGGTGCCCCAGGCCGAGTTGACATTGAAGCGCCAGGGCGAGAGGTCACCCGACCAGGTGTTGATCCCAACCACAGCGCGGTCGAGACCCAGGCGCGCGCTGACGTAGCCGGCGAAGCCGCGCTCGTTGTCGTCGTCCGTCGCGCTCGTATCGCGGAGACCGCCGAGGCGCACCAGCCCCTGCGCGTTCGTGCGCCCGCGCGCGCGGGTACGACCGGTGGGATCGCGCAGCTCGACGTCGACGCCGGACTTCGGAATGCCATCCTGGACGCCGGTGACCCAGATGACCGCCTCTTCTTCACCGACCCGAGCCGTGATCCCGAGATCCGTGGTCTGTAGCAGCGCAACAGGCGCCGAGCGGCGGTACGAATTCTTGAAGATGGTATCACCGGCATAGGTGACCCGCACGGCGCTGAGCGCCGGCGCGCCGGGCCGGGCCGCGTAGACGGGGGCCCGGACCACGCTGACCAGCGGCACGTCGCGGCGCGACTCGACCGCCATGGTCCGTTGCTCAGCCCCGGGGACGAGTCGCTGCCAGATATCACCGAGATTCCACGGCGGCGCGCGCAGCACGAGCGCTTCGAGGCTTTCGGGTACGGCCGCGGTCGTCACCTGCACCGTGTCAACATTGACGTGGCGAATCGGGAACGTGCGATACCCGTTTCGCTCCACCAACATCATGCCGTAGTCATAGGTGACTGCGGGATCGTATCCCGTCGTGCCGAATGCCTTCACGGGGTTTCCCGTGAGCTTCTGTCCAAACACGTCACGCAACACCGTGGTATCAACGACGAGGGCGTAGCCGGTACGTGGCTTGAGCGAGGCGTCGAGAATCCAGGTCGCCATTTCGTCGGTCGTGTCTTGAACCGCGAACGGGATCTTGGGCAGGAAATGGACGCCGCGCAGCAGGTCGACGCCGCGCACCGGCGTCGAGAACTCGATCCGCGGCGGACCGGCCGGACAGGTCGCGTTGTTCCAGCCGCAAAACGCCGCGATCAGCTGGAAGGGACCGTACGTGGCGAACCGCCAGCGCTGATAGGGACTGGTCCCTTCCGGGTCCAGCTCAGACGGCACCGCCAGGAAGCCGGTGCAGCCTTTGGGAAGCGGGGTGAGCGGCGTGAATCGTACGACGCGCCGCAGCGCATCGCCGGCGTGATCGCGTTGCCACCCGCCCGCCTCGCGGTACTGCCACGTGTCGTCCTCTTTGATCGTGCGCTGCGAGACAGCCCGCAGGCGCACCAGCAGCACCGGACAATCGGTGTCGAACTGGATGTAGACCCGCTTGGTCACGTCGCCGAGCTCGACCGGTGTGCTCCAGACGACCTCGAACTGCGCGTCGGGCTTGAGGTAGCGCGTGTCCCCGTTGGGACCGGCGGGAGCGCCCGCGAGTGGAACGGTGCCGTGCACGCGGAAGGTGAAGGTGTATGGCTTTTCGAGCTTGCTGCCGTCCATGGCGGCGAAGTCGTCGCTCACGGTGACCGTGTAGGTCGTGGCCGGATTCAGCGGCGCCGCGGGCGTGAACCGCAGCGTGATCGGGTCGCGCCATTCGACTTTCCCGGCAGTCGCCGGCGTAATGCTGAAGATCCGTTTGGCGTCGACCGTGGCATCGAGCGATCCCGCGACTGGACGATCGAAGGTGACCGAGACGATGGTGGTTGGAGCGGCGGCGGCCGGATCGGTACCGGGTGTGACCCGCAGGACACGGAGCGGTGTCGGGGTGGACACCACGAAGCTGCTGAGAGCGAGCGTCAGGACGGCGGAAAGCGCGCGCATATAGCCTTTGCGGTCGGGTTCACAATACGAAAAAGCAAAAAGGGGACCAACCACATCGGTTGATTCCCTTTGAGTTCTCGCAGAGCGGGCGACGGGATTCGAACCCGTGACGTCCAGCTTGGGAAGCTGGCATTCTACCCCTGAATTACGCCCGCAAGGGCTTCAAAGATACGCAGCGCGCGGTGTTTTTGCAGGTCAGGATGTGCGAGCAGCATTTGTCGTTTACCGTGGTGGCGGGCCTAACCGGTCGGCTCCACGAGACTGGGCCAGGAGCCGTTCAGCGAAATCGAGCCGCTCCTCTACCTCTCCCAAGCGGTTTTGCATCGCATCCAAGGCCTGGCGCAACTCACCAATCTCCTCATCCGAGGCCGGCAGCTTTCGCACCGAGGCGCGCAACTTCACCACGACGATCTGCGCGACTGCAACCGCGAATATGAGGACCGCGCCACCGATTGCCCACTCAGGAATGAAACCCATGTCCTGGTGCTCGCTTTCACATCTGGGAAGAAGTCATGCCACAATCTACGCGCGCGTCAGGCCGCTCATGGCCGGAATGCCCCCGGCAACGACGCTCGGTCCACGCGCATGCCCGCCTCTTCGAGCAAACAGACGTACTGACGCATCGGCGGCATTCCCGCCGCGGACCGCCGTGCGTCGAGACCCGTGGTATCGGACACGGGGGCGAACCGAAAGACGCCGCCGGGCCCTGCATTGAACTGCGTGCCGAAACGTTGCGGCTGGCCCTGATGCACCAGCACGCGGTCTTCGAGCATCGCCAGTTTTTCAGGCGAGATTTGGCCGGCAGGGATGGCCTTGGCGGACGCCAGCGCCCGCTCCTGCAATGGCCAGCTGTGCTGGATGATCAGCATTGCCGCATCCGATCCTGCCGGGCCAACCATGGACCTCGTGGGCAGGCCAAAGCGGTCGAGGATGAGGACCATCTCGGCGGCCAGGGTCGAGTCCAGGCTCCTGAGTTGTCGGACATAGAGTGTATCGGTGACATGGGCGCCGAACTCCGCTCGGGGCGCCTGATCCCGCTCGCCGAGGCTGATCAAGACGCGGCGGAGAGAATCGTTGCTCCAGTGCAAGCCCGATTCATTGGACCAGGTCCGGCTCGTCCGTGCCCAGGCGGCGGTTGTGTCGAAGGGAGGACATGCAGGTGATTGACCCACCGCCTGCTTGCATGGTGCGAGGAGCCCAACCAGAAGGAAGAGGCGTATAGTTCTCCAACGCAGGACCGCCTCAAGGGCGATGATCACGGCCTCCAGCGCCAGCAAAACCGGGAACTTGTCAATCAGCAGGAACCCGACCTCCGCAACGAATACCGTCGCGCCGAGGTAGACCAGAAGGCGTAGGGTCGGCGGCGGTTGAGCCCTGCCCCACCGCTCGAGCACGATAGCGGCAAGTGCCAGGGGCGCGAGAAAGACTTCCCACAGAGGAATGTACAGGCCGAAACCACCGCAGCCGCCGCTGAACTTGGCGTCACCCTGGCACAATACCGCGAGGTTGAACCAGATCGCCAACGCGACGAGCGCGATATGCGCGGCAATAAACCAGACCACTTGTCGGAGTGTCATGGCTTCACAAACGAAAGCCTAGCACACCGGATATCCACGTGTCCACTGGATGCGTCGGTGGACGCCCCCCTTTGGGGGCTTGCACACCTACCGGTTCCGGGTGTACTATATCGTCCAGCGATATATCGCGAGGCGACCGTGTCCCGTAGTCCGCAAAAACAGCCCACCCCCGAGTCGTTCCTGCCCGTGCCACCCGCCACGTTCCACATCCTGCTCGCCCTGGCGGACGGCGATCTGCACGGATACGCCATCATGCAGGACGTGGCGCAGCGGTCCGAGGGCGCTGTGCGCCTCGGGCCCGGAACGCTGTATGGGGCGCTGAAACGGCTGCTGGAGGCGAGGCTCGTCGACGAATCCGGCGAACGGGCAGACCCTGAGCGGGCCGACGAGCGGCGCCGCTACTATCGGCTGACCCCACTGGGCCTGGCCGTTGCACGCGCCGAGGCACGACGGCTCGACGCGATCGTCCGCACGGCGCGGCGCAAGAAACTGATCGGCGCGAGGCCCGCATGAGCGCCGAGCGCATCTACCGCCTGCTGCTGCGCGCGTACCCGCCGGCATTTCGCGCCGCATATGAACGAGAAATGGTGCTGGTCTTTCGCGATCAGTGCCGAGACGGCGACGTGCGAACCCTCGGATTCTGGGTGCGCGTCTTCTGGGATGTCGTGCGGAGCGCACCGGCGCTGCGCGCAGAAACTACTCGAACAGTCGAGGTCATTATGAAGCTCGCTGCCATCCTCACCGTGTTGCTCGGCGCACTTGGCATCCTGGGCGCCATGAACGAATGGGGCGCCGCGTCCCAGCACGCCGGCGCGTACCTGCTCGCGATCGTGCTCGGCGTCGCCGCGAGTCTGCTCCTCGTCGGCGCCGGTGTCGCGATCCGGCGCCAGAAAAACCAGGCCGCGCGGCTCGCGGTCGCCCTGTCGCTCGTCTGCTTTGTGGCCGCGCGGCTGCTGTTTCCCTGGATGTCCATCTTCCTTCAATTGATTGGGTTTGTGGTGCCCGTTGGGCTCTTGATCGCGCTGTATTGGCCGCGCAAATCATCAAGGTTGGGAGCCGCCTAATCTTACGGCGCGCGAACATTGTTTGGCTGCTGATAAGCGACAATGATGACCAGGTCCTCCGAGCCCCGTTGCCGCAAGCCGTGAGAGCTCCCCGTCCGAGTCAGAATCGCCGTCCCAGGCCCCACGACCGACTCGACACCGTTCAACGTCAGTACGCCGGTGCCGCTCAAGACGTAATAGATCTCGTCCTCGTCCTGTCGGTGGTATCCGATCGCCGCCCCAGGATGCAGCGCCCGTTTGCGAAAGACGAGCCCAAGCTTCGGGGCGTGGGTAAAGAACGAGTACGCGGTACTCTGGCCACCGCCCTCGTGCGGCCCCGGTTCGGGTCGCGCGACTGTCGAATCGTGCTCGATGAGTGAAGCGGCTTGGGACGACCACCGGGATGGCGGGAGCAGCAGAGAAAGGCAAGCGCTCGCCGCGATAACTAGACGGAGCATCCGCCCTCCCAGGATTGATGAACCGGCTGCGGCGGCGCCACCCTATTACTCGGGGAAGAGCGGATTCCAGCACCCGCTCCTGGCGACCGGCATCGACTCTGGAGTCCCGCCAGTACCAACCGCCATGGGATCTGTGACTGGGCCGCGCATGCGATAGACGGGCATGGGACAAGTACTACTGGACCTCGACGCATCCCAAGTCGGTGCTGTGCTCGGCCCGAACGCGTAAGTCCGGATCGTGAGCAGCGGCTTGCTTGGGAACGAAAGATGGCTGAGCGGATGCGCTTGAGCACTCACCGTCGCTGCCGCCGAAACGAGAGCCGAGACGAGAACGGGAATTGTGATTCGCATATCCCTCCTCTTTACGCGTGGTGCCTAATGCTAGCGCACGGACAGCCCTGCAGTCATTGGATCTATTGAGCGCGGCCGCCGGCTACATGCCGTAGCGAACAACCTACTCTGTGTCGTCCGGTGGCACATACCCGACGATCTCTTCCCACTCGGGCGCGGTATTGAAGATGACCTCACAATCGCAGCCCGCGCCGTTCTCCCCCAGCCATTCGAGGATCGGCTCAACGGCAAGCTCTCGCTGGCTGAGAAACTCCCTCGTCACGGCAAACGTGTGACGGCATTGGTAACCGGACATGCTTGCGCGATCGAGCCGCTCGAACAGATCGCGAAGGTCGGCATGTGAGATTGGGATGTCGTCGTCTATCATGGTTGCTCCCTAACGAGACGCGCGGAAGCTGCGGCGCCGTGCGGGAATGATCACTAACGCGGCCGCCGAGCATTGAAGCCAGTCCGGAAACCTAAGAGTTAATCCCCCATCCCCCTCCGCGCGTTACCGTGGGGTATGACCGCAATATGGCTGTTTCGAGCAGTTCCGCCCAACACCAGATGATCGAACGGCAACTGGCGGCCCGGGATATCCGCGACCCGGAGATCCTGCGCGCGATGGCCGAGGTGCCGCGCGAAGCGTTCGTTCCGCACGAGTTAGTGGAATTCGCTTACGAGGATACCCCGCTGCCGATCGATGAGGAGCAGACGATCTCGCAGCCGTATATCGTCGCGCTCATGCTCGAGGCACTCGAGATCGAATCGACCGACAACATCCTCGATGTGGGAACCGGATCCGGATACGCCGCCGCCGTTGCGAGCCGCATTGCGGCGCAGGTCTACGGGATCGAACGCCACGCCAGCCTGGCCCATGCAGCCACGGAGCGCTGCAGCCGGTTGGGCTACACCAACGTGCACATCCGGCATGGAGACGGAACCCTGGGATCTCCGCAGCATGCGCCATTCGACTGTATCATGGTCGCCGCGGGCGGGCCGGTCGTCCCGGAAGCCCTCAAGCAACAGATGGCGATCGGCGGTCGGCTCGTGATTCCGGTCGGCGAGACCCCGCGCGCGCAGAACCTGCTGCGTATCCGCCGCACCGGTGAGAATACGTGGGCCGAGGAGAACCTCGGCGCCGTGGCGTTTGTCCCGCTGATCGGTACCGCCGGATGGTCGGCAGACGAAATGGCGCCGGCGCGCCCCCGCGCCCCCGCCGCCCCCGCCGCCCCCGCCACGCTGCCGGCGCGTATCGCCCGCCATGCTGAGTCGTTCGACACGATCGAGAATCTCTCCCTCGAGCCGTTCCTCGAGCGCATCGGCGAGGCTCGCGTCGTGTGTCTGGGCGAGGCGTCCCACGGAACGGCTGAGTTCTATACGATGCGGGCGCGAATCACGCGCGAGCTCATCGAGCGAAAGGGATTCACCGTCGTCGCCCTCGAGGCTGATTGGCCGGAAGCGCAGCGCCTCGACAGCTACGTCCGGGGCACCAGTGTGCAACCGCATCCCGAGCAGGCGTTCGACCGCTTCCCGACGTGGATGTGGGCCAATCATCAGATGACGGAGTTTGTGGACTGGCTCAAGGCGCACAATGACGACTGCGAGCCGGACGCTCGCGTGGCAATCGTTGGGCTGGATCTCTACAGTCTCCACCGCTCCATCGCGGCGGTGGTCCGATATCTCGATGACGTGGATCCAGAGACTGCGCGCGTCGCGCGGCATCGCTACGGCTGTCTCGAACCCTGGCAGCAGGATCCGGCGGCGTACGGCGCGGCGGTGTTATCCGGGCGCTACCGCGCGTGCGAACGCGACGTCGTGGCCATGCTCACCGACATGGTCCGCGAGCGCGCCCGTCTCGCCGAGCACGATCCCGAGCGCTTCTTCGACGCCGAACGCAACGCGGGATTGGTGGCACACGCGGAAGCGTACTATCGTGCGATGTATTACGGCTCGGCGCAGTCATGGAATCTGCGGGACCAGCACATGTTTGATACGCTGGAGGCCGTGTTGCGACACCGCGGAGCCGACGCGCGGGCGGTCGTCTGGGCGCACAACTCGCACCTCGGCGATGCGGCGTGGACGGAAATGTCGGCGCGCGGCGAGTACAACATCGGTCAGCTGGTGCGGTCCCGGTATGGCGATGACGGCTACCTGGTGGGTTTCGGCACCGATCATGGCACCGTCGCTGCAGCCTCGGACTGGGATGCCCCGATGGAGGTCAAGCGCGTGCTGCCGTCGCATCAGCGCAGCTATGAGCGCCTCTGTCACGAGAGCGGAGTCGCGTCATTTCTACTGTCGCTCCGTGGCGCCGACTCGCAACTGCGGCGCGAGCTGAGCGCGGAACGACTCGAGCGTGCCATCGGCGTGATCTACCGGCCCGAAACGGAGCTTCAGAGCCATTATTTTCACGCCGTCCTGCCACGGCAGTTCGACGAGTGGATTTGGTTCGACGAGACGCATGCCGTCGAGCCCCTCGGGGTCGCGGCGCGTCAGGGGATGCCGGACACCTATCCTTTCGCCGTCTAACGCCTCTCCACAGTCGGTCCCGCGGTCACAAATCCTTCTTCGCAGGTCCGTTGGATTGACCGCTCGCACATCGACCCGCAGGTTGGAGCATTGCGCCGTGCGTCTACGCTGCGGTGCGCTGATGCTACGCATCGGGCGCGAATCGAGGGGTGAT
>WNEN01000026.1_pt1 | contig 27395 bp, 29 predicted proteins | sample 5399951 | NCBI WGS metagenome assembly WNEN01 (sample SAMN13153327, study PRJNA577476) | soil metagenome | isolation source: 20 cm grassland meadow soil 5 days after 1st rain plot 2 | place: USA:California | collected 2015-09-21
CATGAACGGTCCCACGATTCCAAGCCTGCTCCAGGACGGCGACGCACCATGCACGACGCACGACCGCCCCGGGCCAACCAGCGGCCTGGATGGGGTTAGATACGTGTCCATGGGTCAATTCCTGGAAGCGGGGGCGCCGCTCGCCTTCAAGGGCCCGAGTGCCGAGAGCTTCGTCTGGCGCGGCGCCATGGAAGCGTCGGCGTTACGGGAGTTTCTGGCCGACGTCGAATGGGGTGCGCTCGATCTCTTGCTGCTCGATCTTCCCCCCGGCATGCAGCGCTATCTCGAGCTGTGTGACATTCTCGGGAATCCGCCGGCCGTGCTGACCGTCACGATTCCGACCCCGGAATCTCGCGACGCAGTTCGGCGCGCGATGCGCGCGGCAGTGGACCACGGGTCGGAGCTCCTCGGCATTGTCGAGAACATGGTCGGAGGGGAGCTCAAGGGCACCGCCGCCGACGACCTCGCACGAGAGTTCGCGATTCCGGTGATCGCCCGGATTCCATGGCACCCCACACCCGACGCCTGGAACCAGCTGGTTACCCGAATTCCCGACGCACGACGCACGACGGACGACGCACGATGAAGTTCTTGTGCGTCGAGTGCGACCAGCAGATGGCGTTTGCAGAGCGCGACCTCCCCGGTGACGGCACGCTGGCGGCGACATTCAAATGTCCGAAATGCGGGCGCGTGGTCGCCATGCTGACGAATCCGATGGAGACGCAGCTCGTCTCGTCGCTGGGCGTTGAAATCGGAGGCCGGACCGTGCCGGCGGAGCCGTTCGAGACCGTGCGGGCGAACGTCGTGACGGGCGGACCATCCTGGTCGGCCGGCGCGCAAGAGCGCCTCGGCCGCGTGCCAAGCTTCGTGCGTGGAATGGTGAAGAAGATCTATGCTGACTACGCGAAGGAGCGAGGCATCGCCGAAATCACACCATCCATTATGGACACCGCGCGCGCCGAGCTCGGGCTCGAGGGGATGTGAGCGACTACGAAGAGCGGGCCATCGGGGATCTCCGAGTCCGCATTGACCGGACACTGTGCGTGGGGTTCGGCGACTGTATCACCGAAGCTCCGGAAGCCTTCGTGCTCGATGACAGCGGGACCGCGATCTTCGTGAATCCCGACGCCGTGGAGCGCGAGCGGCTGTTGCGCGCCTGCGATAGTTGTCCCGTCGACGCCATTACCGTTTGGAACGAAACCGGTGCCCAAATCGTCCCCGGTGCTTGTGAACAAGTTCCTTGACAGCGTCGGGACCGCTGTACATATCCCTTAACTCTGACGGCATCCACACCGACATCTAGAGTCTAGGCCCGCTCGAGCGGAGTCACTCGGGGAGGTAGTGGTGTACCGCGAGATTTTCGTTCCCGTCGACAACTCGCAGCATTCCGATTGGGCCGTCGACCGCGCCATCGAGATGTGTAGGAAAACCGACGGCAGAATCACCGGCAATCATGTCTATGCCGCGCGCCTTCACGATGTTCGCTTCCGCCAGCTCGAAACCGGCCTCCCCGCGCAGTTCCAGACCCCCGACGAAATCAAGAAACAGCGCAAGATCCACGACAAGCTGATCGAAAAAGGTCTGCAGTTGATCGCCGACAGCTTTCTCGATCAGCTGGGGAAGCGTTGCGAATCGGCGGGCGTGCCGCTCACACGCCAGCTGCTCGAAGGCATCAACTACGAAGAGATCGTCAACGAGGTGAACCGCGGCGCGGGCCGGCTGCCGGGACTGATCGGGTTCGATCCCAATCGCGCCGCGGGCTACGACGGCGGCGCTAAGGTCCGCAGCGACGTCAAGCTCGGCGAAAACGGAAGACTCGTCGCCGAGGACGAGGATTCGGCCGCGCGCCTGGTCGGCTCGTCGGGACGACAGTACGACCTCATGGCTATCGGCGCCCACGGACTCGGTCGCCAGACATACTCGCAGCTCGGCGGGGTCGTCGCGCGGGTGCTGCGCGACATCGAAAAGGACGTGCTCGTAGTGCGGGACCAGCAAGCGTTCCAGGGCGGGCGCTTCATGGTCTGCGTCGATGGATCATCGTACAGCTACAAGGCGATGAAATCGGCGCTCGAGCTGGCGCAGGAGTTCGGCGGCTCGTTGTTTGTCTGCAGTGCGTTCGACGTCGAGTACCACCACGTCGTCTTCCATAATATCAAGGACGTGCTGTCGTATCAGGCGTCCAAAGTCTTCAAGTTCGAGGAGCAGGAAGAGCTTCACAACAACATCATCGACAAGGGACTGCTCAAGCTCTGCCAGGCGAACCTGAAGCGCGCCGAGGTGATGGCGCAGCAATTCCCTGACGTGCCGCTCAAGACGCAGATCCTCATCGGCAAGCCGTTCCAGGTGATCATGCAGTGGGTGGAAGAGATCAAACCTTCACTGCTGGTGATCGGCCGTCACGGCGCGCACCGCGTCGAGAATACGGAGCTGGGATCCCAGGCGGAGAATCTGCTGCGGCTGGCGCCGTGCTCCGTGCTGCTGACGGGTGTGGTAGGTGTGCGGCCCGAGGACATCCCGTGGATCGAAGAAGACGGACAGGCGGGCCTGCCATGGGCGCCCGAAGCCGAAGTCCGGATTCTGCGCGTGCCGCCGTTCGCGCAGGGGATCGCGCGCCGCGCCGTCGAAGAGTACGTGCTCGAGAAAGTGAGCAACGCCGGACCGCCGCCGACGGTCACGAACAAATGGCTCGACGAAGCGATCCAGAAACTGCTGCCGACGCACATGCAGCTGATCATGGGCATCGGCAACGCCGAAGAGATCGCGCTGGCGGAGGTCAAAGCCACCGAGCAGATGAAGGCGACAAAAGTGCAGGGCCACGATACCGATCCGGAGCCGGCGGTGGCGGAAGTCGAGACCAAATGCCCGGTTACGGGTGCGGTCTCGAAGCGGCCGCGGGTCGCGACCGACCCGATCGTGTGGACGGAAGAGAGCTGGCAACGGCTCCAACTCGTGCCGCTCATCGCGCGCCCGCTGGCCCGCAACACGGTCGAGCGGTTCGCCCGCAATCATGAGATCTGGCGCGTCACCACGGCGGTGATGGACAACAACAAACAGGCGATGATCGAAGCCGACGAATTCGACATCGACACGATGATGGTGATGTTCACCGAGCTGCGTGCCAAGCAGATCCGGGCCGAGGCCGAGGGTAAAGACGCGCTCTCTCCCGAGATGCGGGCCTTTATAGAGGAAGCGAAGGCGCAGGGGATCACGCGCTGCCCCATCCGGGACATCGAAGACAAGATGCAGAAGTGCCCTGTGGACATGAAAACGGCGACTCCCGAAGAAGCCAAACGCGCGGTCGAGAAACTGCTGCAGTGAGCTACGTCCCACACGTCGTCGCCTGGAACCTGACGCGGCGCTGCAACCTGGAGTGCGCCCACTGCTACATCGCCGCCGGACCGCACGAGAGCGCCGCGTCGGAGCTCGAGACGAGCGATTGCTTGCGGATCGTGGATGAGCTGCTGGCGTTGAACCCCGCGCCCATGATCATTCTGTCCGGCGGCGAACCGCTGCTGCGCCATGACTTGACTGAGATCGCCGCGTACGCATCGCAGCGTGGCGCCACCGTCGTCGTAGGGACCAACGGCACCCTGCTGACCGATGAGCGAATCATCGGACTCAAGGCGGCCGGGGTCCGCGGCGTCGCGGTCTCGATCGATTCGCTGCGTCCCACCTACCACGACAACTTCCGCCACGGCAAAGGCTCGCTCGACGATACGATCGCGGCGTTGGGCCGGCTCCGCGCGCACCAGATCGATTTCATCATCCAGACCACGGCGACCAAGGGCAATCGCGCCGAGCTGGAGCGGGTGGCGCAGTGGTCGGCGGAGCAGGGCGCGGTCGCGTTCAACTGCTATTTCCTGGTTGCGACGGGCCGTGGCGCGGGCTTGTCCGATCTCGCGCCCGCGGAGTACGAGGCTGTTCTCGCGGATCTCGCGCGCTGGCAGCGGCAGTATCGCGGCCAGATGATGATTCGCGCGAAGTGCGCGCCGCACTTCATGCGGCATGTGCATGTCCTGGATCCCGAGTCCCAGATCCTGAATTACCAGACACGTTGTCCCTGCGGCACGCAGTACTGCCGCATCACTCCCGATGGAAAACTCACGCCGTGCCCGTATCTCCCCGAAGTCGCGGGTGACCTGCGGATGCAGAGTTTCGGCGAGATCTGGCGGAACTCTGCCCTGTTCCGTCAGCTGCGGGAAGGGGAGCTCGGCGGCAAGTGCGGCCGCTGCGAGTATCAGAAGCTCTGCGGCGGATGCCGCGCGCGCGCGTTCGCGCTCGAGGGCGATGTGATGGCCGCCGATCCCTCGTGCGTGTACGAACCCACGGGCGCCGAGATCCTCGAGCCGGCGACCGTCAGCTACGGCAGCGATTTCGCTCCGGCACTCACGTGGTCGGCGGAAGCGCGGTCGCGGCTCGATCGCATCCCGTCGTTCGTGCGCGGCGTGGTGACCAAGCGCGTCGAGGATTGGGCGCGCGAGCGCGGCTTGCACGAAGTGACGCCGGAGCTGTTGAGCGAGATCCGTAGCGCGATGCCGGTCGACTTCTCGAAACGGAAGCCGTTCTTCGCGCAATGATGATTCTTCAGGCGGTCGCCGATACGGCGAGGACGTACCGCGACTTCCCGGTGATCGGAAGCCGCGCGGCCGTGTGGATCACGGCCGAGATCCACCTGATGTTCGCGGCGTTCGTGCTCGGCGTGCCGATCTTCGCCGTCGTGGCCGAGGGCATCGGCATCTTCGGCAAGGACCAGCGCTACGACCGGCTCTCGAAAGAGTTCACGCGCCTGCTGCTGATCGCCTACAGCGCGACGGCCATCTGGGGCGCGTTGCTGGTATTCATGCTGTCGACCTTGTACCAGCCCCTCTGGGCGTACCTCACGCGGATCTTTGGCCCATCGATGTGGCTGTACGCGGCGCTGTTCTTATTCGAGTCGTTCACGCTCTACCTCTACTATTACGGCTGGGACCGCTGGAAGTACGGCCGGTCGAAGATCGTGCACTGGTGCCTGGGCATCCTGCTGAACATCTGGGGCACGATCGTCATGTTCATCGCCGACTCATGGTTGACGTACATGATGACGCCGCCGCGCGACATCACGCCCGAAACGTCGCCGGCGACGATCAAGATCTGGCACGCGATCATGAACCACACGTGGATGCCGATCAACATTCACCGCCTGATCGGCAACGTCGTGTTCGGCGGCGCGATCGTGGGCGCGTACGCGAGCTATCGCTTCCTCGCGGCCCGCACCGAAGAAGAGCGCGCGCACTACGACTGGATGGGCTACGTCGGCAACTTCATCGCCATGTCCGCACTGATCGTGCTGCCCTTCGCAGGCTATTGGCTGGGCCGCGAGATCTATCAGTACGATCAGTCCATGGGCATCACGATGATGGGCGGCTTCATGAGCTGGCTGTGGGTGATCCAGGCGTTCCTCATCGCGGTGCTGTTCCTCACGGGCAACTACTATCTGTGGGTCGGGATGGGCCGGATTCCCGGCTCCGAGCGTTACCGGCCGTACACCAAGTGGCTGCTGGTCGTCCTCGTCATTGGCGCGCTGGTCTGGGGGACGCCGCACACGATGATCGCAGATTCCCGCGAGCTTGCCGCGATGGGGGGGTCGCACCATCCGCTGCTCGGCGCCCTCGGCGTCATGAGCGCGAAGAATACCGCCGTCAACCTGATGATCCTCGCGACGTTCCTGTCGTTCCTGCTGTACCGCCGCGCGAATATCCGGCAGGTGGTCCCCTGGGCGCAGACGGGCACGCGCATCCAGGGCGCGATGTTCGTGATCGCCGCCGCGATCGTCCTGTTCTTCGGGATCCGCGGCTATTTCGTCGAGGCGATCGTCCGCATCGGCTATTCCGTGTACCAGGTCGGCGCCGTGCTCGCCTGCATCATCTTTGTGACGATCCTCGACGTGCTCATGGCCCGCGGCGCGCAGTCACTCGGCGCGATCCAATGGGGCAAGATGCCGCCGCGCTCGCAGTACGCCCTGTTCATCCTCGCCGTCACGTTCACCTGGCTCATGGGCCTGATGGGATTTGCGCGCAGCGGCATTCGCCAGCATTGGCACATCTGGCAGGTCATGCAGGACACGACGCCGTACGCCGCGACGCCGGCACTCGGGTACGCCGCGATCATGATCAGCACCTGCGTCCTGATCTTCCTCTCGCTCGTCGGTTTCATCTTCTGGCTCGGTGGGTTGGCCGAGAAATCGACGTTCGTGCCTTCGACCGTGGAGGCGCCGCATGTGGGCCATTAACCTCCGCATCCTCGGCGTCGTGCTCGGCACGCTGGCGCTCTACACACTGATCGCCAACAAGATTCCGCAGGTACAGTCCGAGGTGCCACACGCGCTCTCGCTCGGCGCCAACGTCACACCCGAGCAGCTCGCGACCGCCGGCGACCAGCTCTATCACGGCGCCGGCGGCTGCACCGCATGTCACGGTCTCGGCACCCGCGCTCCAAATCTGCTTACCGATGAAAAGGGCCAGGGTCCCATCGGCTCGCGTTGCGGCAAGCGCGAAGCCGGCAAGGACTGCAAGGCTTACATCTATGAGTCGCTCACGAGCCCCAAGGCATACGTGGTCCAGGGGTACGAGCCGATCATGCCCGAGATGGGGAGGATCTTGTCGCCGCAGCAGATCTGGGCGCTCGTGGCGTTTCTCGAGTCCAATGGCGGAACGGTTGACGTCTCGGCGACGGACATCCCTGCCGCCCCCGCCGCCTCTGCCGCCGGTTCTCCCGCCGCGGCGAGCGCGTCTGCCGGCATCGCGGGCGGATCCGCCGATCCCATGACGATCATCCGCGGCGCGGGTTGCACGGGTTGCCATACGGTCAACGGGGAAGGCGGCAAGATCGGACCCGACCTGACGCATGTCGGCGCGCGGCTGTCGGCCAACTTGATCCGCGAATCGATTCTGTTGCCGGACGCGAAGACCGCGAAAGGATACGAGAAGTTCAAAGGCGTGATGCCGAAAACGTTCGGCCATCAGCTCACCGGTGAGCAGCTCGAAGCGCTGGTGCAGTTCCTGGCGAGCCACAAATGAGAGCCTACCTCAAGCATCCTTTCTGGCAGGCCGTCGGCCTGTTCGTCGCCGCATTTCTCGTCGTCGAGTTCGTGATCCCGGCTCTGCCCGGCAGCGCCGTCGTGCCGAAGAGCGTCGTGTTGCAGTACATGGCGACCGTGCTCGTCGGCATCCTGATCTGGGTCAGCGACGACGAAGCGCGTTGGACCACGTTCAAGGAGCCGCTGCACGACGTGCTGATCCAGCCGCGGCTCAAGGTCGTCCGGACCGTGCTGCTGGCCGTCGTCACGCTGATGGTGGGCTGCCTCACCTACAGCCAGGTGAAGGCGAGTGTCGCGGCCCCACCGAACCTGCGCTCGATTCACCCCGCGCCGCCATCGCAGATCACCTTCCGGGGCAAGACGATCACGCTGGTCGGCCTCGAGAATCCACTGCGCAAGCAGGGCGACATGGCCGCGCACATCGCGGAAGGCCATCGCATCTACTATCAGAATTGCGTGCCCTGTCACGGGGACCATCTCGACGGCCAGGGCCACTTCGCGTCCGGCTTCAATCCGCTGCCCGCGAACTTCCAGGACAACGGCACCATCGCACAGTTGACCGAGAGCTTTGTCTTCTGGCGGATCGCCAAGGGCGGGCCGGGCCTGCCGCGCGAAGGGACGCCGTGGAATTCGGCGATGCCGGCGTGGGAAGAATTCCTGACCGAAGATGAGATCTGGTCGGTGGTGCTCTTCCTCTATGACCAGACCGGATGGAAGCCGCGGACCTGGGAAGTGAGCGCGGAGGGCAGCAAGTGATTCACACTCTACTGCTGCTCACGCTCGTTGCCGTCCAAGACACGGCAGCCGGCAAGATGGTCTATACGAAATGGTGCGCCGGATGCCATGGCGACAACGGCGCCGGCGACGGCCAGGGGGCGCGCCACATGATCCCCCCGCCGCGCGATTTCACGGGCGCGATCTATCAGATCCGCTCGACGCCGAGTGGCCAGCTCCCCACCGATGCCGACCTGCTGCGCTCTATAGATGAAGGGCTCGGAGGCACGGCCATGCCGGGGTGGAAGAGTCGGCTGTCCGAGCGGCAGCGCCGCGACGTGCTCGCCTATATCAAGACGTTCTCGACATTCTTCGCCGACACCACGCAGCGGCCACAGCCAATCGCGTTCAGCAAGGAGCCGGGCGGAGACGGAGGCGCCGACGCGCTGAAGGTCGGGCGCCAGTTTTACGATTCGATCGGATGCCGCAAGTGCCATGGCGATCAAGGCCGCGGCGACGGGCCGTCGGCGCCGACGCTGAAAGACGACGCCGGCCACCCCATGTTCGCGGCGAACCTGCACGAGAACTGGCGCTTCAACGGCGGTGGCACGGTCGAGGACATTTACCGCCGCCTGCGCACCGGTCTGGACGGCACGCCGATGCCGTCGTTCAGCGACCTCCTGGAGCAGAAGTTCCTCACCGACGAGCAGCTGTGGCGCGTCGCCGAGTACGTGCGGAGCCTGTCGCCCAAAGAGCCGCCGGTCGTGCGCGACGTCATTCATGCACCGCTGACGAAACGGGTGCCGCACGCGCCGGACGACTCCGCCTGGACTGCCGTGGATACCTACTGGTTCCCGCTCGTCGGCCAGATCATCCGCAAAGAGCGCTGGTTTGCGCCGGCAGTCAGCGGCGTCTGGGTCAAGGCGGTTCACACCGCCGACTCCATCGCGATTCGGGTGGCCTGGGACGACCGGTCGCAGAGTCCCGATACGGCCTGGCTCGCCCACCTCGGCCGCGTGTTCAGCACGCTGTCGGACGACTCGACGCGCGAGCAGCCGGTCCCGTGGCCCGATCAGCTCGCCGTACAGTTCCCGGTGTCGAGTCCGACCGGCATGGAGCGCCCCTATTTCCTCATGGGGAGTCCCAGCGCCCCCGTCTATCAGTGGCGCTGGTCCAGTACGGCACGGGCGACCGCGATCGCCGGACTGGCGCGGGGAGTCGATCGTTTCGATCCGATCCAGGGCGCTGGTGGAGGGATCGCTACCCAGTCTGTCTACGACCACGGCGAGTGGCGAGTCGTCTTCACGCGTGCACTTGCTTCGCCCGACACAGCCAATCAGCTTCCGTTGCGCACGGGCCGTGCCATCCCGGTGGCGTTTTTTGCCTGGGATGGGTCGAACGGAGAGCACGGCACGCGCATGGCCGTCAGTACCTGGTATTTCCTCGCCCTCGACGAACCGGTGCCGGCCCGGGTGTTCATCTCGCCGGTGCTCGCCATGGTGCTCACTTTGGGGTTGGGCATGCTCGTGATATGGCGCGCGCAGCAGAAGACTTCATACCGGAGGCAGCAATGAAAGGCAGAATCTTCAGCGTGGTGGGCAGCATGCTGTTGCTCACCGTGTGCAGCAAGGGTAATCAGAGCTCGGCCGCGCCCGCGGCCTCACCGACGGCCGCTCCGACGACTGCGCCGGCGGCTCCCGCCGCGAGCTCGGCGGCCGGCGGTACGATCACCGGGAAAGTGAAATTCACGGGCACGGCGCCCCGCAATCCCACGATCGACATGAGTGAAGAGGCGGCGTGCAAGTCGAAATACAAGACGACGCCGACCGAAGAGAACGTGGTGGCCGGTGCGGCCAATTCGCTCGCCAACGTGTTCGTGTACGTAAAGTCGGGCGTACCGGCGGGCCAGAAGTTCACCCCGCCGACGACGCCGGTCGTCATCAATCAAGATGGCTGCCGCTATCATCCGCATGTCTTCGGGATCATGGTAGGCCAGCCGTTCGAGATCGACAATTCCGATCCGGTGCTGCACAACATCAAGGCCATCGCGAGGGCGAATCGCCCGTTCAACGTGAGCCAGCCGAGCGCCGGCATGAAGACGACGCGGCCGCCGTTCACCGCGCCGGAAGTGATGGTCAATCTCGAATGCAACGTGCATGGCTGGATGAAGGCGTTCCTCGGCGTGCGGCCCGATCCGTTCTACGCCGTGTCCAAGGACGACGGCAGCTTTACGATCAGCGGCCTGCCGCCCGGCACGTACACGATCGAGGCGTGGCATGAGAAGTTCGGTACGCAAACCGCGACGGTGACGATCGCCGGCACCGAGAGCAAGACGGCCAACTTTACCTTCGCCGCGCACTAGGCGCGAGGAGACATCGCATGCGTTGGTGGCTTCCCGACGCAGGCTCGACGTTCGCCGGTCCCATCGACGGGCTGTTCACGGCGATTCTCATCATCACGGGAATCGCCCTGGTGCTCGTGGAGGTGGGATTGGTGACGTTCGCGATCCGCTACCGCGGGCGTCCGGGCCGGAAGGCGTTCTACACGCACGGCTCGACGCGCGCGGAAGTGATCTGGACGGCGATCCCCGCCGTGACCATGGTGGCGCTCGGCCTGATCAGCAATCACTACTGGGTGCTGATCAAGGATAAGAAGAGCGTGCCGCCGAACGCCTACCGGCTCGGCGTCCATGCCAAGCAGTTCGAATGGCAGGTCACCTATCCGGGTGCGGACGGAAAGCTCGGGACGAGCGACGACTTCACCGTCCGCAACCAGCTGCATGTGATCGTCAACCAGCCGACCGCCGTGGAGCTCACGTCGGAGGACGCCATCCATTCCTTCTTCGTGCCGGAGTGGCGGCTCAAGCAGGACGCGGTGCCGGGCATGCACATCACCGCCTGGTTCCAGGCGACCAAGACCGGCGAGTTCGAGCTTGGCTGCGCCGAGCTGTGCGGGATGGGGCACTACCGGATGCGGGCTCGCGTCTTCGTGCAGACGCCCGATGAATACAAGGCCTGGGTCGCCCAGCAGGCGGCGGGAGGCACGGAATGACGACCGTCGCGCACGCGCAGCCGCACGCGCATGGAGATGCCCAGCATGCGCCGATGAGCTTCTGGCGCAAGTACATCTTCTCGACCGATCACAAGATCATCGGCATCCAGTTCCTGTTCGTCAGTCTGTTCTTCCTGTTGATCGGAGGACTGCTGGCGATGCAGATCCGCTGGCAGCTCGGGTTCCCCGGCAAGCCGTTGCCGGGCGGCGGGATCCTGCCGGAGAGCATGGTCCAGAATGGCGTGATACTCCCCGAGTACTACATCCAGCTCGTGACGATGCACGGCACGTTCATGGTGTTCTTCGCCATCATGCCGCTGCTCGTGGGCGTGTATGCCAACTTCCTTATTCCGCTGAAGATCGGAACGCACGACATGGCGTTCCCCCGCATCAACATGTGGTCGTTCTGGCTCGCGCTGCTCGCCGGCATGATCATGCTGTCGGGGTTCTTCGTGCCCGATGGCGCGCCGCGCGCCGGATGGACGATGTATGCGCCGCTCTCGGCGCGACCCGACCTGTCCGGCGCCACCATCAGCCAGAAACTGTGGAGCATCTCGATCGTGGTCCTCGGGCTGTCGTCGGTGATGGGCTCCGTGAATTACATCACAACGATCATCAACCATCGCGCGCCGGGAATGACCTGGTTCCGCATGCCGCTTTCGGTATGGTCGCTGTTCATCACGGCGATCCTCGCGGTGCTGGCGCTGCCCGTCCTCCAGGGCGCCGCGATCCTGCTGCTGTTCGACCAGACGCTCGGCACACATTTCTTCGATCCCGGGGCGGGCGGCCAGGCGCTGCTGTGGCAGCATCTGTTCTGGTTCTTCGGACATCCCGAGGTCTACATCCTGATCCTGCCGGCGATGGGCATGGCGTCCGATATCATCGCCAACGGCAGCCGCAAGCCGATTTTCGGCTATCACTCGATGGTGTTCGCCATCATCGGCATCGCGTTCCTGGGCTGGATCGTGTGGGGCCACCACATGTTCATGAGCGGCATGAACCCGACCCTCGGGTCGACGTTCATGGTCTCGACGCTGCTCATCGCGGTGCCCTCCGCGGTCAAGGTGTTCAACTGGATGGGCACGATGTGGCGCGGCAACCTGCGCTTCCATGTGCCGATGCTCAATGCTATTGGGTTCGTTTCTATGTTCACTATCGGAGGCCTGTCAGGAATCTTCATGGCCGCGACGCCCGTGGACATTCCCCTGCACGACACGCAGTTCATCGTCGCCCACCTCCATTACGTGCTGTTCGGCGGCTCGCTGTTCGCGCTGTTCGCCGCAATCCCGTACTGGTATCCAAAAATGTTCGGCCGGATGATGAGCGAGCGGATCGGCAAGCTGCATTTCTTTTTGACGTTCATTTTCTACAACATGACGTTCTTCCCGATGCACATCATCGGGATGGGCGGTCAGATGCGGCGCATCTACGATCCGACGATTTACGATTTCCTGAAGCCGCAGCAGCCCCTCAACGTCTTCATTTCCTATAGTGCGTTCGCGCTGTTCGCCGTGCAGTTCCTGTTCGCATTCAACTTCTTGTGGAGTTTGAAGTTCGGCAAAAAGGCGCCGATGAATCCATGGGAGGACAACGGGCTCGAGTGGTCGCTGCCGAATCCCGCGCCGCACGGGAACTGGGCGCCAAACACGCCCAACGTATACCGCGGACCATACGAATTCAGCGCGCCCGAGGCCGGCGACAAGGACTATCTGCCGCAGTATGTGAAGCTGCCCACCGATCGCGACCCCGTGCCGGCGCCGCTGCCGGCCACGCACTGACCGGAGAGGACGATGATGCGCGCGACGCAGGTAGTCGACGAGATGCGGCCGCCAGTCCCGGCGGAGCCGGGGGCGGGGGTCTACAGCAAAAAGCTCGGGATGTGGGTCTTCCTGGCCAGCGACGTGATGTTCTTCACGGCGTTGATCGGCTCGTACATCGTGTTGCGCTTCGGCATGCCGTCGCCGTGGGCGCAACCGGGCGCCGTGCTCAACGTGCCGCTCACGGGCCTGAACACGTTCCTGCTCATCTGCTCGTCGGTCTCGATGGTCAAGGCATACGCCGCGATCGCCGACGGCAAGAAATACTTCCTGCGCAAAGTGACCGGAAAGCGGCTGCAGGACGGCGGGCTCAAGTTCTGGATGCTCATCACGATCATCTGCGGCGCCGGATTCGTGGGCGTACAGCTGATCGAGTACATCAAGCTCGTGGGCGAAGGCTTCACGCCGGCCGGCTATCGTGAAGCGTCGCTCCTCGCCGAGCACGCGCTGGCCGATCCGATCAAGTACGGCGCGGGCGTCGCGGGGATGTACGGCTCGACGTTCTTTACCATGACCGGCTTCCACGGCTTCCACGTGACGTGCGGGGTCATCAGCATGCTGTACCTGTACTTCACGAAGGTACTGCCGGAGAAATACTCGGCGCAGGATTACCGCGGCATCGAGGTCATCGGATTGTACTGGCACTTCGTCGACCTGGTGTGGATCATTCTGTTCACGATCGTCTACCTGATCTGAGGACGAACGACTCCATGACGACTCCGAGCACCCCCGCCCAGACGACGCACGTTCGGCCGAATTACATGCTGATCTGGCTGTACCTGTTCGTCATGACGATCGCCGAAGTGTTGCTCGCGTTCGAGCTGCCGGTCTCCCGCAATCTCAAGCTGATCCTGCTGCTGATTCTGGCGATCTGGAAGGCGATGCTCGTGGCGCTGTTCTTCATGCACCTGAAGTTCGAGCGCTGGCGGCTGCGGCTGATCTTCATCGTGCCGCTGCCGCTCGCGGTGATTCTCGTGACAGCCGTTATCATGGAGAAAGTCTTTTAGTGCAGGCGTTGCTCGAGCTGACCAAACCGCGGATCACGCAGCTGGTGCTCCTCACCGCCGCCGCGGGATTCTACCTTGGCGCCAAGGACCGGGTGGACCTGCTGCTGCTCGCCAATACGCTGATTGGGACAGCACTGGTCGCCGGCGGGACCAACGCCTGGAATCAGATCCGTGAGCGCGACGTGGACGCGCGCATGGCTCGTACCCGACGGAGGCCGCTGCCCTCGGGCCGCCTGAGCCCGTCGGCGGCGATGTGGTTTGCGACGGCGATCACCGTTGGCGGCGTAGGCTACCTGGCGCTCACCGTCAATCTGCTCACCGCCGTCTTGGCGGCGTTGACGTTCGCGAGCTACGTGCTGCTCTACACGCCCCTCAAGCGCACGACCTCGCTCAATACGCTCGTGGGCGCCGTGCCGGGCGCCCTCCCGATCGTCGGTGGCTGGACCGCCGCCGGCGGCAGCCTGGGCGCGGCCGTTGCGGCGTTGTTCTGGATCCTGTTTCTCTGGCAGCTGCCGCATTTCCTGGCGCTGGCCTGGCTGTATCGCGAGGACTACCGCGCGGGTGGCCTGCGGATGCTGAGTGTCACGGACGAAGGCGGCCGCGACACCGGCCGCATGGCGTTGCTGTACGCCATGGCGCTCTTGCCCATCAGCCTGTTACCGACGCTGCTCGGAGTCACGGGCGCGTGGTATTTCTTCGGGGCGCTCGCGCTCGGCGTTGGATACATCCTTGCCGGCACCGGGCTGCTGGTGGCGGCATCTCCCGCGCGCGCGTGGCGGCTCTTTTTCGTCTCAATTCTGTATTTACCGGCGTTGTTGACCTTGATGGTGCTGGACAAGGTCGCTTGACCCTGAATCCCGGCTCCCGGCTCCTGACTCCACGATGATTCCGTTCCATCGCGTCCTCATCATGACGGCCATCTTCTTTTGCGTGGGCTTCGCGCTGTGGTCGCTGTGGCGCGGGCAGATGGCCCTGGGAATTGCCTTCCTCGTGTTGGCCGCGGCGCTCACGTACTACTTGCGCCATCTCCGGCGCTTTATCGGCCGATGACTCTTCTGCTCGCGGTTCTCCTGCACGACGACGGGATGGATATCATCTACTTCTGGAGCTCCATTTTCATGGTGCTCCTGCCCATCGGCGCGTTCTCCTGGCTGACGTGGCTGCTCATCAAGAGATACCGCCAGGAGATGCGGGAGAAGGGAGAAGGGAGAGGTACGTAACGGTGCACCGGATGGTACATCTCCCATCTCCCTTCTCCCCTCCCCCCGTTAGATTCACCGCATGGCTTCCGAGCATCCGGAAAAACGCCAAGTCGTTCGTTACGCCTTCTACAAGCTGGATCCTGGCTGGCGGCGCCTGACCGCCGAGCGCCAGGCGTCGGCCAAGATCGAGTTCGGCGAGACGCTCGAGCGCTATCACGGCCGGCTGCTGCTCCGGCCGTACGGGCTGGTGGGCATTCGCGGCGATACCGATTTCCTGCTGTGGCAGGTGGCCGAGGACCTCGACGCGCTGGTCGAGCTCCAGACCGCGCTGAATCGCACCGACCTCGGCGGATACCTGTCGATTCCCTACAGCTATCTGGCGATGACGCGGCGCTCGATTTACGAGTTTCCCGCCGACCCCAGTCACACGCAACGCCTCGTCATTCAACCGAGCGCCGCGAAGTATCTGTTCGTCTATCCCTTCGTCAAAACGCGTGCGTGGTACGCGCTGCCGAAACCGGAGCGCCAGAAAATGATGGACGAGCACGTGCGTATCGGCCGCAAGTATCCCACAATTCGGCTCAACACCACGTACTCGTACGGTCTCGACGACCAGGAATTCATCGTCGCCTTTGAGGGCGACCATCCGGGCGAGTTTCTCGACCTGGTGATGGAGCTCCGTGAGAGCGAGGCGTCCTCCTACACGCTGCGCGACACGCCGACGCTGACGTGCGTGCAGATGTCGCTCTGGGACATGCTCGATACGCTCGGCGGCGCCGGGGCCGCGCAGGCCGTTGCGCGGCGACCCACGCGCGCGGACGGCTTCACGCCCGTCGCGAATCTGTCGGAGCTGCCGCCCGGCACCGCCAAGCGCGTGTACGCCGCCAACGAAGCCGTCGCGCTGTTCAACGTCAACGGCACCGTGTACGCGATCGCCAACCGCTGCTCGCACGCGCGGGCCAGCCTGTCCGAAGGGACCGTCGATGCCGCGCGCTGCGCCGTGACGTGCCCCTGGCACGAAGGCGTCTTCTCGCTCGAGACGGGCCGGGTGCTCGGCGGCCCGCCGGTGCATCCCGTGGTGACCTATCAGGTCAAGCTCGACGGCGACACCATCCTCATCGCCCACGAGGGCGGGGCGCGGGAGCCTGCGGTTCCTTAAGGCCTGCCGTCGGGAACGGACCGACGTCACCCCAGTCTGGTTCATGCGGCAGGCGGGCCGGTACATGCCGCAGTACCGCAAGCTTCGCCAGAAGTATTCCATCCTCGAGCTGTGTCGCAACCCGGAGCTCGCCGCCAAAGTCACGCTGGAGCCGGTGCATCGCCTGGGCGTCGACGCCGCGATCGTCTTCGCCGACATTTTGCTGCCGTTCGAGCCGTTGCGATTGGGCCTGACCTTCACACCGGGCGAGGGACCGCGCATCGAACGTCCGATTCGCGAAGCCGCGGATGTCGAGCGGCTTCCGACCTTCAACGTGGAAGCCGAGCTGGGGTTCGTGCTCGACACGCTTCGGCTCGTCCGCCGCGAGCTGGCGGACGACGTCGCACTCATTGGATTCGCAGGTGCTCCATTTACACTCGCGAGCTATGCAATCGAAGGCGGCTCGAGCCGCACGTTTACGAAGACGAAGCGTTTCATGTACCAGACACCCGACACCTGGCACCTGTTCTTGAGCAAATTGGCAGACATGGTGGGCAGGTTTTTAGGGGCGCAGGCGCGTGCCGGCGCCCACGCGTTGCAGCTGTTCGACAGCTGGGTTGGTTGCCTGTCCCCCGATGACTATCGCACCTACGCCGCGCCGTACAGCAGAAAGGCCTTGGCGATCGCGCGCGAGGCCGGCGCTCCCCTCATTCATTTCGGCACCGGCACGGCGACGTTTCTCGAGGATTTCGCGGCCGCCGGCGGCGACGTGGTCAGCGTCGACTGGCGCATTCCGCTCGACGCCGCCTGGTCGCGAATCGGCGATCGCGCGATCCAGGGCAACCTCGAGCCCGCCGCGCTGCTGGCGCCTGAGGGTGAACGCACGCGTCAGGTCCGTGATATCCTGAAGCGCGCCGCGGGACGGCCGGGCCACATCTTCAACCTGGGCCATGGGGTCCTGCCCGAGACCGATGTCGCGGCCGTGCGCGCCGTGGTAGACCTCGTGCATGGCTGAAGAGGGTGCCTCGCTCGCGGTCCTGGTCATGGCGTACGGCGGGCCGGACACGATCGATGACGTAGAACCGTATCTGCAAGACATCCGCGGCGGTCGTCCCACCAAGCCACAGCTCGTCGAGGAAATCCGTGCCCGGTACGCGCGCATCGGCGGAAGGTCGCCGATCCTCGAGCATACGCGCGCTCAAGCCGCGGCGATCGGCCGCACGCTCGGCTCACGCTACCGCGTGCACGTGGGGATGCGGCATTGGCATCCCTATATCCGGGACGGTGTGGCGGATATCAAGCGCGCCGGTCACCGCCGGCTGATCGGTGTGGTGATGGCGCCGCACGATTCGAGCATGTCGATCGGCGCGTACGAGAAGAAGCTGCTCGAGGCGGCAGGACCCGACCTCGAGACCACACTGGTCCGAACCTGGTGGGCGAATCCGCACTTTCTCGGCGCGGTGGCCGCACGCATCACGCGAGCGCTTCAGCGCTTTCCGCGGCCTCAGGATGTTCAGGTCGTCTTCACTGCGCACAGCTTGCCGGAGCGCATTCGCGAGAGCGGCGATCCGTACCCCGAAGAACTTTCGGCCAGCGCCACCGCCGTCGCACAGCGACTCGGTCTCGATGGTTGGCGCTTTGCCTACCAAAGCGCGGGCGCGACGCCCGAGCCCTGGCTCGGCCCCGATGTGCGCGACCTCATGCGAGACGTCGCGACGCACGGAAAGAACGCCCTGCTCGTCGTCCCGATCGGCTTCGTCTGCGATCACGTCGAGATCCTCTACGACATCGACGTGGAGTGTCAGGCGTTGGCGCAGCGACTCGGCATGCGGCTCGAGCGCACCGACTCGCTGAACGATGATCCCGGCTTGGTGACGGCCGTCGCCGAGGTCATCCGCGAGGCGGCTGCGGCGCGCGGCTGGATATGAAGGTCATCGTTGTCGGAGCGGGCATTGCGGGTCTGGCTGCGGCCTGGGAGCTGACGAAGGCCGGCATCGAAGTCATGGTGCTCGAAAGTGAGCGCCGCGCCGGCGGCGTGATCGTCACTGAGCCGGTCGACGGATTTGTCGTGGAAGGCGGCCCCGACGGGTTTCTCGCGGGCGAGGCGGAGCTTCCCGAGCTCGCCCGCGAGCTGGGGATCGGTGATCGCGTCGTGAGTCAGCGGGCGCGCGGCACGTCGATATGGACGGGCAATGACCTCGAGACAATCGACGAGGGGCGAGCCGCCACCTTACTCGGCATCGACGCCAGGCGCGAGGACGTCAGCGCCGGTTTCAAGAGCTTTGCCGCCGGAATGATCGAGCCGGTGACGGTGCTCGCGCGGCAGCTCGGCGGCGCTATCCGCTTCGCGCAGGGCGTGGCGGGGCTCACGCGCGCCGGCGCCGGCTGGCATCTCGCCATCACCGGCGGCTCGACGCACGACGCCGGCGCGGTGGTGCTGGCGCTGCCCGCCTATCGCGCCGGACGCCTGTTGGAAGCGGCCGGCGTGACGCACGCGCGCGCGCTCGAAGACGTGCTGTATGCGGCGACCATCACGGTCTCGCTGGCGTACCGAGCCGAGCAGATAACTTCCCGCTTGGACGGCACCGGCTTTGTCGTCGATCCGGGCGTCGCGGGGGATCATGCCGCGCTCCTGCAGCTGCGCGCGTGCACGTACACATCGCAGAAATTCCCCGGCCGGGCCCCGGCCGGGCACGTCTTGGTGCGCGCTTTTCTCTCTTTCGGAGACGGCGATCCAGGCGCCGCGGCACATACGCAGCTGGCGGCCATTCTCGGTATTCGCGGCGAGCCGCTGTGGTCGCGAACCTTCTACTGGTCGCGTGGGCTGCCGCGCTATCGAGCCGCACATCGGCGGCATGTGGATGAGGTGCGGCACCGGCTGGAGCGGTTACCGCCGCTCGCGATCGCGGGAGCGGGCTACGATGGGGCCGGCGTATCGGCGTGCGTACGTTCGGGACGAGGCGCGGCAGCAGAGATTATGAAGCGGCTTTGACGACATCCTCCACGGTCAAGCCGAACTCCTTGTAGATCCTCTGATAGGGCGCCGACTCGCCGAAGCGGTCGATGCCCATGATCACGTCTTCGTCATGTAGCCAGCGATACCAGGACTGACTGGCGGCGGCTTCCACCGCCACGCGGCGAACCCCCGGCGGCAGTACCGAGTCCCGGTACTCGCGAGGCTGTCTCGCGAAGTACTCGAGGCAGGGCATCGAAACCGCGCGGGGCCGTCTGCCCTCAGCCTTCAGCCGCTCGTACGCGCCGAGGATCAGCTCCACCTCGGATCCAGTCGCCATGAGAACGATGTCGGGGTTGGGCGAGTCCGCGAGCACGTAACCGCCTTTGTGCAGCCCGGCGGCCGGCGCGTACTTCGAACGATCCACGACCGCCACTTTCTGCCGTGTGAGCACGAGCGCGACCGGCCCGTTCTGATGGGTAATCGCTGCGCGCCAGGCTTCGACGACTTCCGTGGGATCCGCGGGGCGGATGACCGTCATGTTCGGGATCACGCGCAGCGCCGCGAGCTGCTCGATGGGCTGATGCGTGGGACCGTCTTCTCCCAACCCAATCGAATCGTGGGTGAACACGTAGATCGGCCTGAGCTGCGTCAACGCCGCCAGCCGGATCGCGGGGCGCATGTAGTCGGAGAAAATCAGGAAGGTGCCGCCAAACGGGATGAAGCCGCGATGCAGCGCGATTCCGTTGAGCGCCGCGCCCATCGCGTGCTCGCGGATACCAAAGTGGAAATTACGCCCGGCGCGTGAGGCGGCGGAGAACACACCGCCCCCCTTCATTTCCGTGTTGTTCGATCCGGTGAGGTCGGCAGAGCCGCCGATGAGCTCAGGGAGCTTGGCCGCGATCGCGTTCAGCACTTTGCCGGACGCGGCGCGCGTGGCCTGCGCATCCTTCGGCCCGAACAGGGGCAACGCAGACTCCCAGCCTTCCGGCAGCCGGCCCGCGATCCGCCGCTCCAACTCCGCCGCCAGATCGGGATGCGCGGCGCGATAGCCGTCCCAACGCTTCTGCCAGTCCGCTTCGAGCTGCGCGCCACGCCCGGTTGCGGTGCGCCATTGCTCGAGCGCTTCGTCCGGCACGTGGAACGGCTCGAGCGACGGCCAGCCAAGCGCCTGCTTGGTTGTTTTCACTTCCTCCACGCCAAGCGGCGCGCCGTGCGCTTCCGCGGTGTCCTGCTTGTGTGGACTGCCCCAGCCGATGTGAGTGCGGACAATGATCAGCGACGGCCGCTCGGTGACGCGCTGCGCGTGCGTGATCGCCGTATCGATCGCGTTGAGATCGTTGCCGTCGGCGACGTGCTGGACATGCCAGCCGTAGGCTTCGAAGCGCTTCGCCGTGTCGTCCGAGAAGGCGAGGTCGGTGGACCCGTCGATAGTGATGCGATTGTCGTCGTAGAATCCGATCAACTTGCCGAGCTTCAGGTGACCGGCGAGCGAGGCGGCTTCGTGCGAAATGCCCTCCATCAGGTCGCCGTCGGACGCCAGAAAGTACGTGTGGTGATCGATGATCGTATGCCCAGGCCGGTTGAACAGCGCCGCCAGCTGCGCCTCGGCAATCGCCATGCCGACGGCGTTGCCCGTGCCCTGCCCGAGCGGTCCTGTCGTTGCTTCGACGCCCGGCGTGACGCCGTGCTCGGCGTGGCCAGGCGTGCGGCTGCCCCATTGCCGGAACTGCTTGATGTCCTCGAGCGTGAGGTCGTAGCCGGTCAGATACAGCACGCTGTACAGCAGCATGCACGCGTGACCAGCGGAAAGAATGAAGCGGTCGCGGTCCAGCCAATCCGGATTCGCCGGGTTGTAACGCAGATGGCGCTGCCACAGGACGTACGCGAGCGGCGCGAGCGCCATGGCGGTGCCGGGGTGTCCCGAATCGGCCTGCTGCACCGCGTCCATCGCCAGCGTACGGACGGTGTTGATGCAGAGTTGATCCAGCGCTTTGCCCACACGCGTGACGGTCTCGGTCATAACAGTCCGGATTTGGCGGCTTGCCAGAGTTTCGTGAGACGGTCGAAGCCATCGACCAGCATCTCGACTTGTTGCGGGGACGGCGAGGCCTGCGCCGCGATCTTGAGCTCCTCGACGAGCTTGGGCATCTCCTTCCGGCCCTGCTTCGCACTCTCCGTTCCGATCTGATTCAACAAGTCGAGAATCTTTTGCCGCGCCGCCGCGTCCTTCGGCACCTGCCACAGATACTCGGCCGTCTCCTTCCCATCAGCACACATCTGGCCAAGGCGATCCATCAAGGGTTGCCGGGATGGACGGGGGGCTTTGGGATCTTTCATCGGGTCAGAAATGTAACATTGCATCCCCTTGCCATCACCTCTAGCTTGCCAGTCCGTGATCCACATCCTGCTATCCATCGTCCTGCAGACGGTTGCCCCCGAATCGGGCGAAGTGCATCTCCGCAGTATTCGTCAATTGACCTCCGGTGGCCAAAACGCCGAAGCGTATTTCTCCAGCTCCGGGCGCCAGCTCATTTTTCAGCGGCAGCCAGGGGACACGGGGTGTGATCAGCAATTCGTGATGAATGTCGACGGATCGAATCTGCACCGCGTGTCCAACGGCAGGGGCCGGACGACCTGTGGGTATTTCTTCGATCGCGATACTCGGATCTTTTACGCCTCGACGCAGCATACCGGCGCCGCCTGTCCGCCCCGGCCCGATTACTCCAAGGGCTATGTATGGGCGTTGTTCGATTACGACATCTACGTCGCGGATGCCGACGGCAAGGACGCGCACCGGATTACGCGCAATCCGCACTACGACGCCGAAGGGACGCTGTCACCCGACGGCAAGACGATTGTCTTCACGTCGTTGCGCAACGGCGATCTCGACATCTATACGATGGACCTGAACGGCGGGCACCTCAAGCGGCTCACCCACACACTCGGCTACGACGGCGGTCCGTTCTTTTCGCCTGACGGAACGCAGATCGTCTATCGTGCGTGGCATCCGCAAACCGCCGCCGACTCCGCCGATTACCGCGGCCTGATCGCGCAGAATCAGGTGCGGCCGGTGCGCATGGAGATCTGGGTGATGAACGCGGACGGCTCGAACCAGCGTCAGATCACGAACCTGGGCGGCGCCAACTTCGCGCCCTATTTCCATCCGGACGGCAAGCGCATCGTCTTTGCGTCGAACTACAAGAGTCCCCGCTCGCGCAATTTCGACCTCTACCTGATCAACGCCGACGGAACCGGTCTCGAGCAGATTACCACCAGCGCCGAGTTCGACGCGTTCCCGATGTTCTCGCCCGACGGTCATCAACTCGTCTGGGCCTCGAACCGCCACGGCAAGGTGCAGGGCGAGACGAACATCTTCATCGCCGACTGGATTGAGAAGCCATGACCGTTCCTCGTCCCGCCAAACCTTCACAACCTCCACCAACCTCCGCCCAACCCGCATCACCTCCGAAGGCCAAGACCGCGAGGGACGAATTCATTGCGTGGGTGAAGGCGATCGGAGCGGCGCTGCTCATTTGGATCGTGATCCGGTCGTTCCTCGTCGAAGCGTTTCGGATTCCCTCGGCGAGCATGGAGAACACGCTCCTCATCGGCGATTTTCTGTTCGTCAACAAGGCGGTATTCGGCGGAGAGCTCGAGATCCCGCTCACGGGGTTCCACTGCTGTCGCTTGCCCGCATTCGGGACGCCGCACCGCGACGAGATCGTGGTGTTTCGCTCCGTGGAAGACTCGACGCCCGATCTGAACATCGTGAAGCGCGTCATCGGGCAAGCCGGCGACACGCTGCAGATGGTGCACGACACGATGATCCGGAATGGCAAGCGGCTCGACGAGCCGTACGCCCTGCATACCGCCCTCAGCCCGGCGCCCGATGACCAGTACCGCGCCCAGATGCGGACACTGCAATTGCCGCAATACGCAGGACGCGATCCCGACCACTATCATCCGACCACGCACGATTGGGGTCCGATCGTCGTGCCGCCGCAGCATTACTGGGTCATGGGAGACAATCGAGACGAGTCCTACGACAGCCGGTACTGGGGCTTCCTGCCGCGCGACCATGTACGCGGTCGCCCGCTCTTCATCTACATGAGTGTGGCGAGCCACCCGTTCCGAATCAGATGGAATCGGTTGCTCCGACATCCCTCCTGAAAGAGCCGAAGGGCTATTTGTATCGGTAGGTAATCCGGCCCCTGGTGAGGTCGTAGGGCGACAAATCGACGGCCACACGATCGCCCTGTAAGATGCGGATATAGTTCTTCCGCATCTTGCCGCTCACGTAGGCAAGTACGTCGTGACCATTTTCGAGTTTTACGCGGAACGTCGTGTTCGGCAGGACTTCGGTGACGGTCCCCATCATCTGGATGGCGTCACCAGCCACGTGCACTCTCGCTCATAAACTCCTTGGATCCATGGTCGTATCGCGCGGCGGCTCCAGGCCCCGCGGGATATAAAATGCATGGCGGCTGCACGCCGCGCACCTCAAACTGATCCGCTCCGGTGGAAGCAACTCGCTGGGCTGCAAGAAGCGCCGCCGCGGCGCTCGCTGGATCGTACGAGTCCCGCACGAGGGACACACCAGTGGTTGATGCGCCCGATCGGCTGAAATCAGCGCCAGTGCCTCCGGCGCACGGTACTCTTTGACGCCCCGTCTGCCCACGGCCGCTCCCCTTGGGGTTGGAAATCTATACTACCCCTGTCTTGACGCACTTCTCCCAGGAGGTATCTCTCCGGCAACAGGAGTTTGCCATGGACACGCCGCCCACGCGGACCCGTCGCCGCACCCCCGTCGCGAACATGACGCGCGCCGCTGTCCAGCCACTGGCGACGATCGAAATCGATTCGGTTACTCCTTCTCCCCGTGGCTTTACGCTCACGGGACAGGGCGCGGATCGGGTGGGCTACCGTCTGGACATGCACTTCGATCTGCCGCTCGATCCGCGAACCCGGGCCGTCCTGGGTGAGCTGCTGTCGCAGTCCGACATCACCGTGTACCGGAGCGACACACCCCCGGCAGCCCCCCGGTAATTCCTTGACGCCCCCGCGGGGGGTATGTAGCTTGCCGGACCCTAAAACACCCTTATGCCAGCCGAACTTGGTGGTTCGCAGATTTCGTCGCTGCTCGAAGCCCTTCCCGGCATCGCCAGCGTGTTGCGCAGTCCCGTGGCGGACGCGCTCATCAAGGCGATGCGCGGCGCCGCGGGAATTGCCGACTTCACGGCGGAAGACGCCGAGGAGCTCGTACGCTATGCGGTACGGCGCGGCCTGATCGGGCCCGACGAGGGCGACCGCGTGCTTGCCGAGGTGCAGGAAGGATTGCGGAAGAAGAAGCCGGTCGCCGTGAAGAAACCTCCCGCCAAGAAGCCGAAGAAACGCTAGATCCGAAAGCCGCGCACTACGCCACGCAGTTTCTCGGCCGCCTGGAGCAGCTCTCCGGCGGCCGCGGCCATTTCCTGGGTGGACGCGCCTTGCTGCTCGGTGGCCGCCGTGACTTGCTCGGCGCTCGATGCGTGCGACACGGCGCGATTGACGACTTGCTGCGCCTGCGCGCCGAGCTGCTCCGTCACCCCTCTGTTTTCCTGCGCGGCGTGGGTAACGCGTGCGGCCGCCTGTTCCACCTGCTCCACCGCCGCGACGATCTCGGTGAGCCCGCGCGCCGCGCCTTCGGCCACTGATTCGATGCCGCGGACCTTTGCCTGGCCGACCGCCATGGTGGCGGTCACTTCTTCGACCTGCTCTCGAATCACGCCCGTGGTGCGCGCGACCTCTTCGGCGGCGCGCGCCGACTCGTCGGCGAGTTGCCGGACCTCTTCGGCGACCACGGCGAACCCCCGGCCGTGCTCGCCGGCGCGCGCCGCCTCGATCGCCGCGTTCAACGCGAGCAGATTCGTTTGCGATGAAATCCGCTTGATCAAATCGACGAAGTCGTCGATGGCGGCGCTCTGCTCGGCGAGCTGCGTGACCTCCGTGCCGGTCGTCCGCACGACCTCACGAACGTCGAGCAGCGTCGTCCCGGCCGCGGCGATGTCGCCGCGGTGACGGTCGGCTACGGACCGGATCTCTTCGCCGAGTCGCGCGACGCGCGCGGCGGCGTCGGCCATCTCGGTCGTCGCCTTGCGCTGCAGCTCCAGCGCACCCTGCGTCGCGTTCAGCTCGTTGCGTTGCTGGTCGGCGCCGGTCGAGATCTCTTGCATGGCACTCGACACCTGGCTGGATGATGCCGCCAGCTCCTCGCTGACCGCGGAAAGATCGCTCGCCGACGTGGCGATCTTGTCCGCCGAGCCGACCACTTCGGTGACGATCCCGCGGAGCCGCTCACCCATTTGCCGCATCGCGTCCGCGAGCACTTGGAATTCACGCGGCATCCGTCCCGTCGTGACCGGTCGCAAATCGCCGCTGCCAAACCGCTCCGCCGCCGTCACGAGACGCACCAACGGGCCTTCGACTCCGCGCAGCGTGAACACGCCGACGAGTACACCGACCACCACAGTCGCGATGAGTACCAGCCACAGCACGATCTCGCGCTGCCGCGCCATCGCCGCCAGTCGGTCGCCCACGGCCGCCGCTTTGTCCGACTGGCGCGCGGAGAGATCGCGCACCAGTCGCGTGAGCTCGGTGACCTGCGGCCGGACGCCAACCGCCAGCGCCTGCGCTTCGCGGGTCCGGCCGAGATCCAGATTGGCGTGAGCGAACGCGTAGTCCACATGGATCTCGGCCTCGAGCTGTTTGATCCGATTGACCGTTATGCGATCCGCTTCCGTCAGGCCGGGCAGGCCCTCGAGGCGCTTCTGATAGCTGAACGCTGAATCGACTGCGCCTTGGAAATGATCGCCGACCGAGTCGCCCCGATCGCTCAGGTATCGCTCGGCCGAACGGATCTCGTCGAAAACCGCGGTCACGAGACCGTTGCCGACCTCGCTCGACACGCGCAAATGTCCGATCTCGGTCGCCAGCGAGCGCCGCAACGTGCCGAGTGACGTCACGCCCACCAGCGCCGCGATAATCAGTCCGGCAAGCAAACCCGACAGGCCAAGGATGATGCGCCAGCGGATCGTGTCCAGCGACCTCACTGGCCGGGCTCCGTGACGATCTGCCCCTCACGCACCGTGCCGATGACCACCGGTTTGGCCGGCACGTCGCCATTGCTGTCGAAAGCGATCTTGCCGGTCACACCATCGTAGGAGCTGCGGCTCAGGCGATCGCGGATCTCAGCGCGGTCCGTGGTCGTCATGAGCACGTTCGCCAGCATATAGACGATGTCGTACGCCGCCGCGCCACGATGGTCCGGCCGTTCTCCGGGATACGCGCGCGCGTACGCGTTCACGAACTGCGCGTTGCGGTCACCCGGCTGATCGACGAGCCAGGCCACGGACATCCGGACGCCTTCTGCCAATGCCCCCGTGGCCTCAATGCCGCTGAGCGCGTCCCCGCCAAGCGTCGTCCAGTGCACGCCCAGACGCCGCATTTCGCGCAGTGCGAGCTCGGCGCCGGGACGGTCGGTGGCGAGCATGAGAGCATCCACGCCACCCTTTTGCGCCAGGCGCGCGAGATAGGGCTCGAGACTGGTTGTCGTGGAGAGCATCGGGTCTTCTTCGACGACTTGCGCTCCGCCGAGGCGCCTCAATTCGGCCGTGAAGCTGAGACGCAAGCCTCGGCCGTAATCATCGTCCAGGAAGATCACACCGACCCGCTTGGCGGCGAGCGCCTGCCGCGCATAGCGCGCCAGTCGGGTGCCATGGCTCAAGTCGCTCGGGCAGACGCGGAACATGTAGCGATTGACCCCGGAGAGATCGGGGCTCGAGGCCGACGGCGAGATCATCACGACCGGGCTCCGAGCCTCGCCGTAAATCCGGCCGGCGGCAAGCGATGCCGTCGAGTTGAGATGGCCGATGATCGCGACGACGGCCGGATCGTTGACCAGTTGTTGCGCGAGGCCAATCGCGACGTCGGCGCGGCCCGAGTCATCCATGATTCGCAGGGCGAGCGGCCGGCCCCTGATGCCGCCGCGCGCGTTGACCTCTTTCACGGCCAATTCGGCCGCATGACGCATCGAGACGCCGCGGGGCTGCGAAAATGGTCCGGCAATCCCGACGACGATCGGGCGGTGGGTCGATCCCAAGCCTCCACGGGAGCACGCGGTAAGCGAGAGAAGCGCCGCGAGGACTACAAGCCTGCGCATGAGCGGGCTAGGTTAAGCCTGCGAATGGGATAGCGCAATATCCACGCGCTTTCCACATTACCGGCATGGAAGCAATTCGGCAGCTGTGTGGATTTGCGGCGGCACTCGAACGTCTGCTCGTCGCCGAGAACGCCGACAAGCTCGAAGCGATGTGGGACGACTTGGATCTTGGTCAGCTCGGCGGGCGAGCGCCAGCGCTTCCCAGCCAAGCTGACCAAGATCCAAGTCGTCCCACATC
>WNEN01000027.1_pt1 | contig 25742 bp, 24 predicted proteins | sample 5399951 | NCBI WGS metagenome assembly WNEN01 (sample SAMN13153327, study PRJNA577476) | soil metagenome | isolation source: 20 cm grassland meadow soil 5 days after 1st rain plot 2 | place: USA:California | collected 2015-09-21
ATCACCGCCGGCACAGCGCCACCGGCGACGAGCGACAACGCGCGTCGCCACGGCAGACGTCGGGCCGGAGCGATGGGCGTCGTGACGGGCCGCGGCGCGGCCTCGGCAAATGGCGTCTGGCGCGCACGAATCGCCTGCATACGCGCGTCAGTCTCGGGCGACGGCGTCGCGTCATACTGCTTCAGCAACCCGCACCGGAAGGTCTCGAAGGCGTTCAGCGCACCGGCCCGGTCTCCGGATCGGTCCAGCAACTCGATAAGCCGCGCCAGGGCGGGCTCGTCGTCGAGATCGAACGCGACAGCCTGGCGCGCGGCGTTCGTCGCCGCCGCGAGATCACCGTCCCGTTCGGCGCGCTGCGCCACTTCCGCCGCCGCCCGAGCCGCCAGCCGGCGCAGGCGCACGCGCTCGCTCTCGATCCACCGCTCGAGCTCGGCGGATATACCGGTAACGAAGAAGTCGGCGAGGAAATCGCCGCAGTAGAGTTGTAACGCTCGCGCCGGCTCCCCGGCTGCACACGCTTGCTGGAACGCGAGTGCGTCACACCACACCGTCGCCGGCTCGAAGCCGACCGCCTCGTCACCGTGACCATTGAGGATGCCGGCGCCCAACTCGCGACGGAGAAAGCGCAGCGATTGGCGGAGCGCCCCGCGGGCGTGTGCGGTATCGAGCTCGGGCCAGAACAACGCCACGACAGAATCACGACGGGCAGCGTGATCATTCTGAGCGGCGAGATACGCGAGCAGGGCGAGTCGCTTCGGCTGGGCGAGGATCGAGTGGACCGGATGTCCGTCGGCCGCCTTCAGGTCCAGCGCTCCCAGCGTCCGCAACTCGATCATACGTTGAACCGCCCGCCGCAGAGGCGCCGGAGGCGGCCAAGTCACACCTCGGTCACGGCTGGGTCACTGGCCGGCGCTAGTCTGGTCAATGTACGCCTGGTAGGGGTCACCGCCAGCGCGTTTCCGCGTCCGGCTGGGGCCGGCTCGCCCGCGGAGTTCGGTAACTGCCGTGCCCCACGGAGGTTTGCATGTTCAGAATTCAGCGCATTTCCGCACTGGCAGTATTGGCCATCGCGACCGGAGCAGTCGGATGCCGAGACACGACGACACCGAGAGCGTCAAACCCGGGAGTCGGTGAGCCGAACTTCACGCTCGCCGCCGGCTTTACCCCCACCGTCGTTGCGCGCGGCAATCTCGGCACGTTCCATATTCAGTCCAAGGCCGGTGATTATGACGCCGAGCTCAAGTCGCACGACAACACCGATATCGTTGTCGTGAGCATCGACGTGGCACCCGGCGGGCATTCCGGCTGGCACTTCCATCCTGGTCCCGTGCTGGTCGTCGTGAAAACAGGGACGATCACGTTTTACATGGGTGACGATCCCAGCTGTTCCCCGCATGTGCACCCTGCTGGTACCACCTTCTTTGAGAACGGCGGGATGGTGGGTATCGCGCGCAACGAAGGAAGCGCCAACGCAACCGTGGTGGCGACCTTCTTCGTGCCCGCGGGCAGTCCAACGCGTCTTGATGCGGACGCACCAGGGAACTGCCCGTTCTAGCTCTGCGCAGTCTCACGTCTTCCGTTGACGTCGTTTTGGTGCGATTGTGGCCCGCCACCCCGTGTCTGCCAAACCCATCCACGAGGCGACGAACGTCCTTTGCCGTTCCACCAATCCCGTGGAGGGAATCATGTCGATTACGCGCACCGCTATTGCCCTGATCACCGTAATTGCCGCGCTCGGCTGCGCCGCCGATCAGGATCCGGTTGCCCCGGGACTGGCAGTGGCTTCGCCATCCAGCGCCACCATCAGCGCGAGCAGCTGGGGGCCGGAAACGCCACCCTTTAACAACGAGATCATCCTCCGCGACGTCACCGGGAACGGCGGCTTCGGCCACGTGAAGTTCCGCCAACCCAACGATGCCGACCGGATCGTGAATCTGGATACCTGGGTCCGAGACCTGGCGCCAAACGCCGAGTATCGGTTACAACGTGCGACGGACACTGCCATCAACGACGATTGTACCGGGACGAACTGGCTGACGCTGGGAAGAGGTTCGGTACCGCAGACCATCGTTACCGATGAGCGCGGAGCCGGTCGGGCCGACCTGTTCCGCAACCTCGGCACAACCGCCATTGGGGCGACCTTCGACATTCATTTTCGGGTGATCGACGCCGGCGGAGCCGTCGTGTTGGAGAGCGGCTGTTACCAGTTCGTGGTCACGCAATAATCGCGGGGGAATAACAAATCCGGGGCACGGGTCGCCGTGCCCCGATTGTCTTGCTACGTCGGTTCAGCTACGCCGCTGCGCCGTGGCACTTCTTGAACTTCTTGCCGCTGCCGCACGGGCAGGGATCGTTCCTGCCGACGCCTGCATACGGATTCGTCGCGAAGGCGGGCTCCGCCATTCCTGGATGGCTGCGCTGCACCGAGGGCGGCGGCGGCTCGGCCGCTGTCACGAGACCATCGGCCGCCGGTTTGGAGGCGACCATGGGCGCTTGACGGCGCGGGGCGGCTCCAGGTAAGCCGCCTGCCGGGCTCGTGGTGCTCCTGCTCGGCCCTCGCGGCGGTCCCTGCCCCGGCGGCGGTCCAATTTCGATCTGCAGCTTGAACCAGCGTTCGGCGAACGTCGTCTGCAGATCGTGCATCAACCCGACGAACATCTCGTACGCGTCCTGCTTGTACTCGACGAGCGGGTCCTTCTGCCCCCAGGCGCGGTAGTAGATGCCTTCGCGCAGCTGGTCGAGATCGTACAGGTGGTCTTTCCACTTCTCGTCGATGACGCCCAGGGTCACGTGCGACAGCGCCTGCTCGCTGAGATTGGCCGCGCCCACGCGCGTCTCGACGTCTTTGAGGTAGTCAATTTTCTTCTGGAAGGCATCTCGCCCCGCTTGCTGGGCCGTCCGCACGAGCTCCTCGCGATTCCTCACCTTCGCCGGGTCGGTGACATCCGGAATCGACATCAGGAATTTCTGGAGGAACTCCGTGTCGATCAGCGCGCGATCCCATTGCGCCGGATCGTCGTAATTCGCGATCAGGCTGTCGGCGAGATGTTCGGTGGCGCTGTCGATCATCCGCTGCGCCTCCGCTTTTAGCTCTTCGCCGCCCTCGAGCGCGTAGAGCCGCTGCGAGTAGATGACCTCGCGCTGCTGGTTCATGACGTCGTCGAACTGGAGCAGCTTCTTGCGCGCCTGAAAGTTCTGGAGCTCCACGCGCTTTTGCGCCTGCCCGATCGCCGCGGTCACCCAGGGATGGGTGATCACTTCGTTTTCTTCGGCGCCGGTGCGGTCCATGATTCGCGCGATGCGGTCCGAGCCGAACAAGCGCATCAGGTCGTCTTCGAGCGAGAGAAAGAAAATGCTCTGCCCCGGATCGCCCTGGCGCCCGGAGCGGCCGCGCAGCTGGCGATCGATGCGGCGCGCCTCATGGCGCTCGGTGCCGATGATGACCAGCCCGCAGGGCGGATCTTCATTGCACTTGTGCTCCTTGAGCTGCGCATCGGTGAAGTCGGGCTTCTCGATCGTCTGGCCGAACGGCGCGTCGCGCGACTTGATGCCGCAGATCTGACATTTCTTGACGCCGGGGCCGAGTTTGATGTCGGTGCCGCGGCCCGCCATGTTGGTCGCGATCGTGATCGCGCCGGGCTGACCCGCCTGGGCGACGATCTCGGCTTCGCGCTGGTGGTACTTGGCATTCAGCACTTCGTGCTTCAAGCCGCGCCGCTTGAGCAGACGCGACAGTGTTTCCGAGACTTCGACGTTGGTGGTACCGACGAGGATCGGCAGGCCGCGCTTGTGCTGGCGCTCGACCTCTTCCATGATCGCGTCGTACTTCTCTTTCCGCGTCTTGTAAACGAGATCGTGCTTGTCCACACGGCGCACCGGCCGGTTCGTCGGGATCACCGAGACGTCCAGCTTGTAAATCTCGTGGAACTCACGCTCTTCCGTCTCCGCGGTCCCCGTCATGCCGGCGAGCTTTTCGTACATGCGGAAATAGTTCTGGATCGTGATGGTCGCGAGTGTCTGCGACTCTTCGCGCACCGCCACGCCCTCCTTTGCCTCGACGGCCTGGTGCAGGCCGTCCGACCAGCGCCGGCCCGGCATCAGCCGGCCCGTGAATTCGTCCACGATGAAGACCTGGCCGTCCTGGACGACATACTCGACGTCTTTTTCGTACAGCGCGTGCGCCTGCAACAGCTTGTGGATGATGTGCAGCGTCTCACTCTTGGCAGCGTACTCCGCTTCCACGGTGCGCCGGCGCTCGATCTTGTCGTTCGGCGAGAGGTCGGGGTCGTGCTCGATCTCGTGGACGGCATGCGAGATGTCGGGCACGACGAATAACGTGGGATCCTGCGGCGACATCGTCTCGACGCCCTTGTCCGTCAGATGGACGGAGCGGCCGCGCTCGTCCATGACGAAAAAAAGATCGTCCTCGATGTCGCGCATCTTCTGGTCGCGCGCCGGCAGCTTGCGGTCGGCCAGGCGGTCCAGCTCGACGCGCTGGACTTGCTGCTTGACCCCCTGCTCGTTCAAAAGCTTGAGCAGCTTCTTGTTCTTCGGCGTGCCGAGCTGCGCCTGGTAGAGCAGTTTAGCGCCTTCGTAATTCGAATCGCCATTCGTGATCAGCGGCTCGGCTTTGGCGATCAAGTCATTGACGACCGCCGTCTGCCGGCGCACGAGCTGCACGACCTGCGCGTTGAACTGCGCGTATTTCTCATCCGATTCGGTGCCGACCGCGCCGGAAATAATGAGCGGCGTGCGCGCCTCATCGATGAGAATCGAGTCGACCTCGTCGATGATCGCGTAGGTGTGCCCGCGCTGCACCCGCTGCTCGAGGTTGCCGACCATGTTGTCGCGCAGGTAGTCGAACCCGAACTCGTTGTTCGTCCCGTAGGTGATGTCGGCCAGGTAGCCCGCGCGCCGCTCCGGTGTGCCCGGCTGGGTGTCGTCGATGCAGCCGACCGTGAGGCCGAGCCACGTGAAGAGATGGCCCATCCACTGCGAGTCGCGCCGTGCGAGGTAGTTATTGACCGTCACGAGATGTGCCCCGCGACCGGCCAGCGCATTGAGATACAGGGGCAGCGTGGCGACGAGAGTTTTGCCTTCGCCGGTCGCCATCTCGGCGATCTTCCCTTGATGGAGCACGACGCCGCCGATGAGCTGCACATCGTAGGGCACCATGTCCCACTTCAGCGGGTGTCCCGTCACGACGACTTCGCTTCCCACCAGACGGCGCGACGCCTCGCGGACCGTCGCGAAAGCTTCCGGGAGCAGATCGTCGAGTGTCTGCTGCAACGCGGCGACAAATTCCTGTTCGGCCTTGCGCAACTGATCGCTGAGGTTCGCGCGCTCGGCCGGATCGGGGCAGTCGTGCTTCGCCTGCTTGAGACGCTCCACCTCGGCGTGCAGCTCACCGGTACGCTCGGCGATGGTCGCCCGGAACCTGGCGGTCTGCGCCTGCAGGTCAGGATCCGACAAATCCTTGAGGCGCACCTCGTGCTGCTTGATCGCATCCACGATCGGCTGGATGCGCTTGAGCTCGCGGTCGAATCGCGTGCCAAAGATTCTGGTGAATAGACGGTTCGGCATCGGTCTCCTAACGGTACAGCCCGCGAGCGGCGATGTACTCGCGCACGGGATCGGGCACTAAATATCGAATGGAACGGCCCTGCTTGACGCGCTCGCGCACCTGCGTCGCCGAGAGGTCGATCGAGGGCACCGGAATGACCCGTTTGATCAAGGGATGCGGCAGTACACCGGCGCCCGGACGGGCAAACACGACGATATCGGCAAGTTCCGGGAGCGCTTCGACTTCCCACCACTCCGAAAGGTCCCTCGCGGCGTCCGCCCCCAACAATAACGTGAATCGGTTCCCTGGCTGCCGCTCCGCCAGCGCTCGCAAAGTCCGGACGGTATACGACGGCGTGGGAAGGGTTAACTCGATCCGCTCCACACAAAACCGGGGATTGCCGGCGACTGCCAGGTCGAGCATTTCGCCGCGCTGCTCCGGCGCGGCGTGATGGCCCGCGCGCGCGTCGCGCTTCAGCGGCTGCTCGCGCGCGGGAAGGAAGCCCACCGTGCTCCCGAGGGCATCCGCTGCCGCCTCGGCCACGATCAGATGTGCCACATGCACGGGGTCAAAAGAGCCCCCGAAGAGGGCTTTGCCCGTCACCTGGGTCAGGAGGTCAGGGAGGTCAGGGGGGTCAGGGGGTCGGAGTCGACGGCGTCGACGACGTCGCGCTCGAATCGGCTGGCGCGGGCGGACACGAGCGCGCGTCCTTGGCGACGTTGGGATAGAAGCGCCGCAGATTCTCGCAGGCCTCTTCGAGCTCCTGCTTGTACCCGATTGCGTGGTAGCTTTCGACCAGGCGCAGCAAGGCGTCGGAGGCGCGCCCCGAGGTGGGATAGTTCGCGATCACATCCTTGAAATAAATGATCGCCGAGTCCCACGCCTTCCGGCGCATATAGAAGATTCCGGTCTTGTAGGTCTTCTCGGCAAACTCATTCTCCAGGCGTCGGACGTGCGGGCGCGCGCGCGCGGCCGCGTCGCTGTCGGGAAAGCGGCCGGCCAATTCCTGGTAGATCGCCAGCGCCGTTTCGCCGTAGGAGGGATCGAGCTCGGGACGATGCCATAGCCGGAGGTTGGAGTCGCCGGCTCGCAGCAGCGCGATCGGCGCGTATTCCGTCAGCGAGAATTCGTCGGCGACCTTGCGGAAATCGCTCGCCGCCTGGACGTAGTCACCCAGCTGGAACCACGACTCCGCGAGATAATAGCGGACCTGCGCCATTTCGGGCGCGCCCGGCGCCAGCTGGTAGCTCACGCGCTGGAGAATCGTTTGCGCCTTCCGAAAATCGCCGCGGTGGAACAGCTCGAGCGCGCGCGGGATGTCGACATCCGGCTGGGACATCGGTTCGGAGCGCGGGGCGCGCCCCCGCGGACGACATGCTGCAATGCCGACTGCGAGCACCAGGAGCAACGTTCCGATCCGGCGGTACCTCTTCATTACGGCTGAGCCTTTCCCAACGAATTGAGCTTTTCCTGGGCCCGCTGCGAGATCGTGTCTCCCGGCGTCCCGCCAGCCAGCGCCTGCTGATAGCTCTCCATGGCACCCGCAATATCACCTTGCGCCAGGCGCACGTCACCAAGACCGAGGAATGCGCCCCGCACGACGTCCGGAGACGATCCCGGGGCCGTTGCGCGCCGAAACCAGGTTTCGGCGTCCGCCGGGTGACCCTGCTCGAGCGCGATCTGTCCCTGGACCAGCGTGCACAGCCCCAGACCTTCCCGAGCGGATTCGACCACGGCGGGAGCGCGGTCGCGCCGCACGACGCCTTCAAAGACGCGCACCGCGGTGCTGCAGTCGCGGACGCGCACGAGCGTCATGCCGTAGACGAACAGTAGCGAGTCGGCCCGCGCGGCGTCGACTGCCGAGACCGCCGCCACCGGCAGCAATGCACGGGCTTCGGCCGTATCGCCCCGGTCCACGGCGTCGAGCGCGGCCAGCACCACATACCGTCCCATGGGCCGCCGCGGCGCGACCTCCCGCAGTCCGGTCAGCGCGCTGGCGAGCGCGGTGCGGTCGTTGGCTGCGAGCGCCGCCCGAGCCGCGCGGTCGAGCCCGTCCGCTGCCTCCTCCGCGCGCGAGCGATCGCGCTTTGCTAGCGCGCGGTAGGACTCGGCGGCGAGCGCATAGTCCTCGGTGTGCATCGCGGCCGCGGCGACCTTGGCCAGCAGTGCCGCGTTCCCCTCGTTGCCGCGGCGCCCGAGCTGATACTCGGCCAGCGCGTCCTCATAGGATCCGGCGGCATACGACCGGTCGCCGAGCTCCTCATGATTGGCAGCGGAACGCGTGCAGGCCGGCGCGACAACCAACAGCAGCGAAGCGGCAGCGGCGGTGAGGCGATTCACTTCTTTTTCTTCTTTTTCGGAGCCGGCTCGTCGGTCTCGGGAGGAGCCGGGGACTCCGCGGCGACGGCGGCGGGCTCGACGTCCGAACGCGACAACAACGCAAGATAGGCCTCGACGCGCGGATCCTCCGGTCGCCGGACGCGCAGCTCTTCCCACACCGCACGTGCGGCGAGACCGTCACCGGCCAGGTAACACGCGAGTCCAAGCATCGCGGCGGCATCGAGGAACGACGGCCGCTGCCGGACGATGGTCTGAAAGTGCTCGTGCGCCTCGAGGGCGCGCCCGGCCTCGAGGAGCATCCGGCCCAGCTTGTAGCGCAGGTCGTGAAAGGCCGGACCGAGCTTGAGGGCCGACTCATATTGGGCGATCGCTTCGTTGAGTCCGCCCGCTTCGTAGTACGCCTGGCCGATGGCGGCGTGCTGGTTCGCCAGTTTCGCGGCCACATGGCCGTGGAATCCGCCGCGGCGCTCGGTCGTCACCTGTCGCGCGCGGCGCAGCATTGCGTTGGCTTCTTCCTCGCGACCGAGCTCGTTCAACACGAGCGCGCGATGGATCAACGCCTCGATGTAATTGGGATTGAGCGCGAGCGCGCGGTCGAGCTGCTCGAGCGCCTTTTCCGCTTGTCCGGCCAGGGAGTACGACAAGCCGAGGAGATGATGCGCATCGGCAAAGGCACGGCCCGTCGCGATGACCTCCTCGAGGAGATGAATCGCGCCGTAGTAATCCTGCAGTTGAAATCGTTCGTTAGCCTGCTCGACCAGATGTTCGGGACTGACGTCCATGAATCTCCTCGTACCAGGCGACGAACTTGCGGATGCCTTCCTCGATACCGACCTTCGGCTTGAACCCGAGCACGCGGCCGGCGTGCACCAGATCGGCATCGGTCAACCGGACGTCTCCGGGCTGGTCCGGATGGCGCTCGATGCGCGGTTCCTGGCCCAGTGCGGCGCCGATCAACGCGATCAGGCGATCCAGGCGGACTCGCTCGCCGCCGCCAAGATTCACCGTCTCCACGGTCCCGGGCGCGGCTCTGCCGGTCCACGCGAGGGCGGCAAGGACGCCGTCCAGGCAGTCGGTAATATAGGTATAGTCGCGCTCGCTCGACCCATCCCCGTGCATCCGAACGGGACGACCCCGGGCGATCAGGTCGATGAACTTGTGGATCGCAAGATCGGGGCGCTGCCGTGGGCCGTAGACGGTGAAGAACCGCAGGCAGATGATCTTGACCGGGTAGAGGTGCGCGAAGGCGTGCGCCAGGAGCTCCCCCGCTCGCTTGCTCGCGGCATACGGGGAGATCGGCAGAACCGCCGGCTGATCCTCGGCAAACGGCGCCGGAGTCGCATTCCCGTAGACCGATGACGATGAGCCGAAGACAATGCGGCTCAGCCCGACGCGGCGCGCCGCATCGATCAACCGCGCCGTCGCCGTGACGTTCGCCTCCATGTACGCGCCCGGATCTTCGAGTGAGGGCCGCACACCGGGTTTCGCCGCCAGGTGGATGATCGCCTCGATTCCATCGAGCGGCAGCGAGTCACGCGCCACATCCGCTTCGACGAACCGAAAGCCGCCCTGGCGGCGCAGCCCCTCGAGGTTGCGCTCTTTCACGTTCCGCGCGTAGAACGGATCGAAGTTGTCGATGCCCGTGACCTCGTCGCCGCGCGCGAGGAGAGCCTCGCACAGGTGCGACCCGATGAAGCCGGCGGCTCCGGTGACGAGATAGTGGTCGGTCACGCTTGCTCCGCAACCTCGCGCGCGACCACCGCGCGGAAATACTCGATCGTGCGGCGCAACCCATCGTCGAGACTCACCTGCGGCTCCCACCCCAGCATCCGCCGCGCATGCGTGATGTCCGGCTGACGCACCTGCGGATCATCGATGGGCAACGGGCGGCCCACGATCGTGCTCTTGCTGCCGGTGAGCGCCAGCACCCGCTCGGCCAGCTGCTGAACGGTGAACTCTTTCGGGTTGCCGATATTCGTGGGCTCAGACGAGCCGCGCTCGAACAGTCGTACGATACCTTCGATCAAGTCGTCCACATAGCAGAACGAACGCGTCTGTGTGCCCTCGCCGTAGACCGTCAGCGGCTCTCCGCGAAGCGCCTGGACGATGAAGTTCGACACGACGCGGCCGTCGTTGGGACGCATCCGCGGGCCGTAGGTATTGAAGATGCGGACGATGCGGGTGTCCAAATGATGGAAGCGGTGGTAGGCCATCGTCAGGGCTTCGGCAAAACGCTTTGCTTCGTCATACACACCCCGCGGGCCGACGGGATTCACGTTGCCCCAGTACGACTCCGGCTGCGGATGGACGAGCGGATCGCCGTACACCTCGGACGTGGACGCAAGCAGGAACTTGGCGCGCTTCGCCATCGCGAGGCCCAGGGCCTTGTGTGTACCGAGTGCGCCGACCTTGAGGGTCTGGATCGGCAGCTCGAGATAGTCCACCGGGCTCGCCGGGCTCGCGAAGTGCAGCACGCCGTCGAGCGGGCCTTCGATTTCGATGTAGCGGGTGACGTCCTGATTGACGAAACGAAACCGGGGGTGGCTGTCGAGATGCCCGAGATTCGCCGGAGTGCCGGTGATGTGGTTGTCTATCCCCAGCACGTCGTAGTCGAGCGCCAGGAATTTGTCGACGAGATGTGAACCGAGGAATCCGGCGGCGCCCGTTACGAGGACGCGCATCCCAGCCGGCGGCCGATGCTGTCGTAGGTGAACCCGAGCCGGCCGAGCTTCACCGGGTCGTAGAGGTTCCGTCCATCCACGATCAGCGGCCGGTTCAGGAGGCTCTTCATCTTTGCGAAGTCCGGGGTGCGGTATTCCAGCCATTCGGTGACGATGGACAGCGCATCGGCGCCGCCCAGCGCGTCGTAGGCATGGGCCGCGTATTTCACGCGGCTGCCGAGCTGGCGCGCGGCCGATTTCATCGCGGCCGGGTCGTGGACCTGCACTTTGGCGCCGGCGCAGAGCAGCGCTTCGATCAGCACGAGCGCGGGACTCTCGCGCACGTCGTCCGTCTCGGCCTTGAACGCGAGGCCCCAGACGGCGATGGTGCGCTGATTGAGGTCGCCGACGTGGCGTTGCAGCTTTTCGAACAGCACGTGCTTTTGCGCCTCGTTCGCCTGCTCCACCGCATCCAGAATGCCGAGCGGCACTTTGTTCTCGGTGCCGGTGCGCATCAGCGCCTTGACGTCCTTGGGGAAGCAGGAGCCGCCGTACCCCGGGCCCGGGAACAGGAACGCTTGTCCGATACGCCGGTCGGTGCCGATGCCGCGCCGCACCTGTCCCACATTGGCGCCGACGGCCTCGCACAGCCGCGCGATCTGATTCATGAAGGAGATCCGCGTGGCCAACATGGCGTTGGCCGCGTATTTCGTCATCTCGGCCGACGGGATGTCCATCACGATCAAGGGATTGCCGGTGCGCACGAAGGGCGCGTACAGCTCTTCGATCACGCGGGCCGCCTCGTCCGAATCCACGCCCACGACGACGCGATCGGGCTTCATGAAGTCCTCGACCGCCGCCCCTTCCTTCAGGAACTCGGGGTTCGAGCAGACGTGGAACGGCGTCGTGGTGCGTTTGGCGATCTCGGCCCGAACCTTCTCGGCCGTGCCAACGGGGACGGTGCTCTTGGTCACCACGAGCTTGCGCTCGTTCATGTGATCGCCGATCGTGCGCGCGACGGCCAGCACGTGCTGCAGATCGGCCGATCCGTCCTCGTCGGGGGGCGTGCCGACGGCGATGAAGATGACCTCGGAGCGCTCCACCGCCTGCGCCACGTCGGTCGTGAAGGCGAGCCGGCCGTCGCGCTGGTTCTTGAGCACCATCGGCTCGAGGCCCGGCTCATAGATCGGGAGCTTGTTCTGTTTGAGCGAGCCGATCTTCGCCGCATCGACGTCGGCGCAGATCACGTCATTGCCCGTCTCGGCAAGGCACGCCCCGACGACGAGGCCGACGTACCCCGTTCCGACCACGGCAACCCTCACGCGCCCCCCCGATCTCCCTTGGGCTCACGCTGCAGCACATGACGCGTGTCTACGGTCGCGCGCGCGTGCCGCTTGACCAGCTGATAGTCGACGGCCGTGTGATCGGTGATGATCATGACGCAGTCCGCCCCGCGCAGGGTCTCGGCGGTCAGCGGCACCGAGTTCATGGTGATGCCGTCTTCGTTGAGCGTCGGCACGTGCGGATCGTGATACGAGATCTGCGCGCCCCGCCGGTGCAGCAGCCTGATCACGTCGAGCGCCGGGCTCTCACGGATGTCGTCGATGTTCTTCTTGTAGGCAACGCCCAGCAGCAGCACGCGGCTGCCGCGCACCGCTTTGCCCTGCTCGTTGAGCGCGTCCACGACCTTCGCGACCCAGAACTCCGGCATCTCCGCGTTCAGCTCGCCGGCGAGCTCGATGAAGCGCGTCTTGTAATTGAGGGTCCGCATCTTCCACGCGAGATAATGCGGGTCGAGCGGAATGCAGTGACCGCCCACGCCGGGGCCGGGCGTGAATTTCATGAAGCCGAACGGTTTGGTGGACGCCGCCTCGATCACTTCCCAGACGTCCACGCCGAGCTTGTCGCACACGATCGCCATTTCATTGACGAGCCCGATGTTCACGCTGCGGAAGGTGTTCTCGAGAATCTTCACGAGCTCCGCGGCCTCGGGCGACGACACCGGGACGAGTGTGTCGATGGCGCCCTGATACAGCGCCATGGCGACCTTCAGGCAGGCCGGGGTGATTCCACCAATCACCTTCGGCGTGTTGCGCGTATTGAAGCGCTCGTTGCCCGGATCGACGCGCTCGGGCGAGAAGGCGAGGAAGAAGTCCTCGCCGACCTTGAGGCCGGTGGACTCGAGCGCCGGAAGCATCAGCTCGCGCGTGGTGCCGGGATACGTCGTCGACTCGAGCACGACGAGCTGGCCTTTGCGCAGCGCGCGCTTCACCGACTCGGTCGCCGCGAGCACATAGCTCACGTCCGGGTCTTTCGTCTTCGACAGCGGCGTCGGGACGCTGATGGAGATGATGTCGGGCTCTTTCAGGCGAGCCAGGTCAGCGGTCGCCGAGAACTTCTTGCCGTTCACCGCATCGGCCACAGTCGAAGCCGGCACGTCCTGGATGTGTGAGCGTCCGCCATTCAGCTGGTCGACGACGCGCGAATTGACGTCGAACCCGATGACGCGGTAGCCGGCGCGGACGATTTCCATCGCGAGCGGCAACCCGACGTAGCCGAGGCCGACGACGCCGAATACCGCCGTGCGGTCCTTGGCCTTCGCGAGGAGCGTCTCGACAGTCGTGGGGACAGCAACAGTCGCGGTCATGGAGTCTCCGGAGCGCCGCCGCGCGCGAGCGAGCGCGACGCGGCTTCGAGCACGCGGACGACGCGCACGCCGTCCGCGGCACTCGCCCGCGGCGCTTCCCGACCCTGCGCCGCGCGAACGAAATGCGCCAACTCGGCCGCGAGCGGTTCCACGGCCGGAATACGAGGAATGAAGATATCGCCTTCACGGACGGCGAGGCTTTCACCAAAGGAGCCGTACTCGGGCGGACGGTCCACGCCCTTGTCGTAAATGCGCAGCTTTTCGCGCGGCTCCATGTCGTCGAACACCACCATTTTCCTGGCGCCTACCACCGTGAGCTTCCGTTCTTTATGGGGATCGAGCCACGACATCTGGACGTGCGCCAGCACCCCGCTCGCGAACTCCATCGTAAGAAACACGACGTCCTCGATCGCGGGCTGCAGGTAACTCTTGCCGTGTGCGGCGACTCGGACCGGCTCCTCACCAAGCAAGTAAAGTGCCACTGACACGTCATGGGGCCCGAAGCTCCAGAGGGCGTTCTCGTCCTTGCGGACCTGACCCAGGTTGACGCGGAGTCCATACAGATAGAATAGCTTGCCCAATTCGCCCTGTTGTACCATGTCCCGCAGCTTCTCGACGGCCGGATGGTATACCAGGAGATGCCCCGCCAGTACCGGCAACCCGCGCTGTTCCGCCAGCTTGGCCAACGCCTCGGCATCCCGGCCGTTCAAAGCGAAGGGTTTCTCTACCAGCACCGGCTTGCCCGCCTCGATCGCTTGGCGGGCGAGCGCCGCATGGGTGGCGGCCGGCGACGCCACGATCACCGCCTCGACGGCCTCCAGCAGGGCTGAGACATCGGGGGTCACCAGCGTGCTCGGATACTGCCGCGCCACGCGTTCGCGAACCTTGGCATCTGTGTCGCAAACTGCTGTCAGCTCGGCGTCGGCCAGGCCGGCGACCGTCCGGACGTGATTCTTGCCCCACGTGCCGGCGCCCACGACCCCGATCTTGAGCCGCTTCACCGATAGAATCCGCGGATCGCATTAATCACCCGCTCGAGCTGCGCGCGGGTGAGCTCCGGGTAGATCGGAAGAGAGATCACCTCGCGCGACGCCTGCTCCGCCCGCGGCAGGCTACCGTCCTTGTATCCGAGGTGCGCAAAGCAGGGTTGGCGATGCAGCGGGACCGGATAGTAGACCGCGTGACCGATCCCTTCCTTCTTGAGATGGCCCTGGAGCTCGTCGCGCCGCTCAGCGCGCAGCGTGTACTGATGGAAGATGTGCTCATTGGCGGGATCCGTGGCCGGCGGCTTGACCTGCGGGATCTCCGCCAACGCCTTCGTATAGTAGGCGGCATGCTCGCGACGCTTGGCCGACCACCGGACGAGGTGCGGCAGCTTGGCCAGCAACACCGCCGCCTGCAGCGAGTCCAAACGTGAGTTCGTGCCGACTTCGTCGTGATGGTACTGCTTGGCGCCGCCGTGCAGCCGCAGCTTCTTGAGCCGATCGGCGGCGGCGTCGTCGGACGTGACCATCATGCCGCCGTCGCCCCACGCGCCGAGATTCTTGCTGGGGAAGAAGGAGTAGCCGGTCACCCAGCCGAGCTCGCCCGCGACGCGCCACTCGCCGTCGATCTTGCGACGCGCCCCGATCGCCTGCGCCGCGTCTTCGATGAGCTTGAGTCCGCGCGACTTGGCGACGGCCATCAGCTCGAGCATGTCGGCCATCTGGCCGTACAGATGCACCGGCATGATCGCGCGCGTGCGCGAGGTGATCGCGCCTTTGACCGCAGCGGGATCGATGTTGAACGTCTCCGGCTGAATATCGACGAACACCGGTGTCCCGCCGGCGTTGTGAATCGTGCCCGCCGTGGCGAAGAATGTGAACGGCGTGGTGATGACTTCATCGCCCGGCTTCAGGTTCAAGGCCTTGAGTGGCAGCAGCAGCGCGTCGGTGCCGCTCGCACAGCCGATGCCATGCTTTGCGTGCGAGAGCCTGGCGACCTCGGCTTCGAGCTGCGGGATGGACGGACCCATGATGAACTGCTGCGTCTCGATGACCCTCATCATGGCGGGCACCACTTCATCCTTGATCGCCTGATACTGCGCGACCAGATCGAGCATCGGGACGTTCATGACGCCGCCGCCTTCGCCCGCGACGGCTGGGTCTGTCGCAGGAGTCCGGCCGACTCTTCGTAGGTCGCCCCGCACGCGCCGCAGGCCGCATGCCCCACGTGCGGATGGAGCCGCTCACCGCATTGACACATCCACCCCACGCGCCGCGCCGGCACACCGACCATCAGGCCAAAGGCGGGAACATCGGAGGTGACGACGGCGCCGGCCCCGACGAAGGCATACTCGCCGAGCGTGACGCCGCAGACGATCGTCGCATTGGCGCCGATCGTGCCGCCGCGTTTCACGAGGGTGCGCTGGTATTCGTTTTTGCGCGACACGTGACTGCGGGGATTGTTGACGTTCGTGAACACGCAGGAAGGCCCGCAGAACACATCGTCCTCGAGCTCCACGCCTTCGTAGATCGAGACGTTGTTCTGGATCTTCACGTTGTCGCCGATTCTCGTCCCTGGCATGACGACGACGTTCTGGCCGAGGTTGCAGCGCTCGCCGATGACGGCGCCGGGCATCACGTGCGAAAAGTGCCAGATCTTGGTGCCGTTGCCGATGTGCGCGCCGTCATCCACATAACTGGACTCATGTGCGAAGTAGCTCACACTCCGATGATCTTGCACTCGAGCTCCAGCGTGATGCCGGCCTTTTTGGCGACGGTCTTGCGGATGTGCTCGATCACTTTCAGGACGTCGCTCGCCGTCGCGGTGCCCTTATTGATGATGTAGTTGGCGTGCATGGTGGACACCTGCGCGCCGCCGATCGTGAAGCCCTTCAGCCCGGCCTCATCGATGACCATTCCGGCGGTCTTCGTACTCCCGGTGGGATTCCGAAAGGTCGAGCCGCAGCACGGCTGGTCGAACGGCGTACCCGCCTTGCGCCACCGGAACAGCTTGCCCTGCAGCTCCTTGAGCTTGGCGGGTGATTCCTCGCCGAGTCCGAGCTTCGCCTCCAGAACGATCCCCTCGATGTTGCTCGACCGATACTTGAACGAGATCTGCTTGCGGGAGAGCTGCTTCACCTTGCCGCGCGGATCCATCACCGTCACTTCGGTCACGATCTCCGCGAATTCGGCGCCGTGGCAGCCGGCATTCATGAAGATCCCGCCGCCCACAGTGCCGGGAATCCCCACGAACCGTTCCACGCCGACGAATCCCGCTTCGGCCGTGCGCCGCGCCAGAATCGGCGTCGGCATGCCGGCACCCACGATGGCGGTCGCGCCTTTCATCTCGAAGCGGTCGAGTCCCTTCCCCATCCGGATCACGACGCCGGGGAAGCCGCCATCCTTGATCAGGACGTTCGAACCCAGACCCAGCACGACCCACGGCAGCCCGCGGTCCTGCGCCAGCTCCAGCGCGCGGACGACGTCGTCGGTGTCGGCCGGCATCGCGAGATAGCGCGCCGGACCGCCGATGCGCCACGTGTTGTGGCGCGCCAGCGGCTCGTTCTCGAGCAGCTTGCCGCGGAATTTGATTTTCGGAGCGGGGGATGGCGTCGGCGGCTCCGCCTTGGCCTTGGGCTTGGCGACCGGCTTGCTTACGCGCTTGCCGCCGCTACTCGTCCCCCCCGACCCCCTGCTCCCCCGACGGTCGGCGACTTTTCGCCGTTCGTTTTTTCGTGCCATTCCTGTAAGCTCCTGACGCTCCCTGTGCGGCTGCGGAGCGCAATGATCGCGTCACACGCGGCACTGGCCGCGGACATGGTCGTCGTGTACGGCACCCGATGCACCAGCGCGGCGCGCCGGATGGCGTAGTCGTCCACCTGCGTGAACTTCCCCAGCGGCGTGTTGATCAACAGCTGCACCTCGCCCGACACGATCAGGTCGATCGCGTTGGGCCGGCCCTCATGCACCTTCAACACGCGCTCCGCGGGAACGCCGCGCCCGCGGAGATACCGCTCCGTGCCCTCCGTCGCCAGGATCCGGAATCCGAGCTCATGGAACCGCCGCGCGATGGGCAGCACCGTCGGCTTGTCGTGGTCGTTCACCGTCACGAAGACCGTGCCCTCGAGGGGCAAGCTGCCTTCCGCGGCGATCTGCGCCTTGGCGAACGCCATGCCGAAGCTGTCGGCCAAACCCATCGCTTCGCCGGTGGACCGCATTTCCGGCCCCAACACGGTATCCACACCGGGCAGCTTCGTGAAGGGGAAGACCGCCTCCTTTACGGCTACTCCGGCGACGGGAAGCTCGTCGGGAAGGCCCAAATCGTCCAGTGTCCTTCCGACAATCACGGCGGCGGCCAGCTTGGCCAGCGGAACGCCTGTGGCCTTGCTCACAAATGGGATGGTCCGGGAGGCCCGGGGGTTCACCTCGAGCACGTACACGACGCCGTTTTTGATGGCATACTGCACGTTGATCAGCCCGATGACGTTCAGCGCCTTGGCGAAGGCCTGGGTATGCCGCCGCATCTCCTCCACCTGGCGGTCCCCGATCAGGTAGGGCGGCAGCACGCAGGCCGAGTCCCCGGAGTGCACGCCCGCATCCTCGATGTGCTGCATCACCCCGCCGATCACGCATCGCGTGCCGTCGGCGATGGCATCGACGTCCGCTTCGAACGCGTCCTCCAGGAAGCGGTCGATCAGCACGGGATGCTCCGGAGCGACGCGCGCCGCCTTGACGAAGTAGTCGCGCAGCGAGCCGTCGTCGTACACGATTTCCATCGCCCGGCCGCCGAGCACGTAGGACGGGCGCACGAGCACGGGATAGCCGATCCGCTGCGCGACCGCGACGGCTTCGTCCATGGAGCGGGCGATGCCGTTCGGCGGCTGCGTCACGCCGAGTTTGTCCGCCAGCTCCTCGAAACGCTCGCGATCCTCGGCGATGTCGATCGCGTCGGGCGAGGTCCCGAGGATGCGAACCCCTGCCGCCTCGAGCGGCTTGGTCAGCTGCAGCGGCGTCTGCCCCCCCAACTGGACCACGACACCCTTCGGTTTCTCCCAGCGCGTGATTTCGAGGACGTCTTCGAGCGTGAGCGGCTCGAAGTACAGTTTGTCGGAGATGTCGAAATCGGTCGACACGGTCTCGGGGTTCGAGTTGATCATGATCGTCTTGTAGCCGAGCTCGCGGAATGCCAGACCGGTGCGCACGCAGCAGTAGTCGAACTCCACGCCCTGGCCGATCCGGTTCGGACCGCTGCCGAGGATGACGATCGCCTGCTCGCCCAGCGGCTCAGACTCGTTCTCTTCGTCGTACGACGAGTAGAGATACGGCGTGGCCGACGGAAACTCTCCCGCGCACGTGTCGATCGTCTTGTACGCCGGGTGGATGCCGAGCTTCCAGCGCTGTTCGCGAATCGCCGTTTCCGTGCTGTTGCGCAGGGCGGCGAGCTGGCGATCGGAGAACCCGAGCCGTTTCATCCGCTTGAGCTCCGCAGCGCCCACACCGCTCACTCCCGCGAACCAGCGCTCGGCGTCGACCAGCTCCTGGAGCTGATACAAGAACCACGGATCGATTCCCGACGCCTGCGAAATCTCGTCGACCGTGAGCCCGGCCAGGAAGGCGCGCTTGATCTGGAAGATCCGTTCGGGCGTCGCCGTTCGAAGCGCCACGCGCAGGTCCTCCGGCGACTCGCTCGTGAGCCGGTCATCGTCGAGCGCGGCGCCCAGCACCCAGCCCGGACGGCCGATCTCGAGTGCGCGCAGCCCCTTCTGGAATGCTTCCTTGAACGTGCGCCCGATCGCCATCGCTTCGCCGACCGATTTCATCTGCGTGGTCAGGCGAAAATCGGCACTCGGGAATTTCTCGAACGCGAAGCGCGGCACTTTGACGACGACGTAATCGAGCACCGGCTCGAACGACGCGGGTGTCGTGCGGGTGATGTCATTCGGGAGCTCGTCCAGCGTATAGCCGACGGCGAGCTTCGTGCCGATGCGCGCAATCGGGAACCCGGTCGCCTTCGATGCGAGCGCGGAGGAACGTGACACGCGGGGGTTCATCTCGATGACCAGCATCTCGCCGTCCACGGGATTCACCGCGAACTGGATATTGCAGCCACCCGCCTCGACCCCGATCTCGCGGATGATCGCGATCGCCCCGTCGCGCATGCGCTGGTACTCGCGGTCCGTGAGCGTCATCGCGGGCGCCACCGTGATCGAGTCGCCCGTGTGCACGCCCATCGGGTCGAGGTTCTCGATCGAGCACACGATGACGACGTTGTCGCGGCGGTCGCGCATCACCTCGAGCTCGAACTCCTTCCAGCCGAGCACGCTGCGCTCGATCAGGGTCGAGTGCACCGGCGACAGCTCCAGCGCCCGCTCGACCATTTCCTCGAACTCGGCGCGGTTGTAGGCGATGCCGCCGCCCGTGCCGCCCAGCGTGAACGACGGCCGGATGACGGCCGGATAGCCGAGCTGCTGCACGGCATCCAGCGCCCCGGCGACCGTCGTCACGGTGTGACCCGCCGGCGTCGCGAGGCCGATTCGCTGCATGGCCGCGCTGAACTCCGCGCGATCTTCGGCCATGCGAATGGCCCGCGCGTTCGCGCCGATCAGCTCGACACCGTACTGCTCGAGGGTGCCGTCATTCGCGAGCGCCATGGCGACGTTGAGCGCGGTCTGGCCGCCCATGGTCGGCAGCAGCGCGTCGGGCCGCTCCCGCTCGATGACCTTGCGTACCCACTCGGGCGTGACCGGCTCGATGTACGTCCGGTCGGCCAGCTCCGGGTCGGTCATGATGGTCGCGGGGTTCGAATTCACGAGGATGACCTTGTAGCCCTCTTCCTTGAGGGCTTTCACCGCCTGCGTCCCCGAGTAGTCGAATTCCGCGCCCTGGCCGATGACGATGGGGCCGGACCCGAGCAACAGAATGCGCTCGAGATCAGTGCGTTTGGGCATCGAGAATGCCTCGCAGGATATCGTCGAGCGTGCGGCGTGGGCTCCAGCCCGTCGCCGCACGCAGCTTGGCGGCATCGCCGACCAGGTAGGGTCGCGCTTCGCGGCGGACCTGGCTGGCGTCCACTTCCCGTTTCGGACTGATGTCGAGTAGTTCCTCCAACCGCGTATGAATCTCGTCCAACGTGACCGCTCGGCCAGAGGCGAGATTGTACACCTCTCCGGGTCTCCCCCGCCTCAGGAGCAGGGCGTACGCGTCCGCCACGTCGTCCACATGCAGGAAGTCACGCACGGCCGTCAAGTCACCGACCGGCACCGCGACGCCGCCCCGGTCCTGGATGAACCGCAAGAGCCTGGCGCGCGCGGGGATCCAGAAGCTCTCGTCCTGGCCGGCGCCGGAATGCGGAAACGGCCGCGCGACGATGACCCGCAAGCCCCCACAACGCGCCGCCTGCCACGCTGCGAGCTCCGCCGCGAGCTTGCTCGTCGCATAGGGGGTGGAGGGCTGCACGCAGTCTTCTTCCTTAATAGGACGCGCCTGCCACGCGTACACATCGGCCGTGGATGCGAGCACAAAGAGGGGCTGCGTCTCCCAGCTCGCCGCAGCGGCGACCAGCGCGGCGGTCAGCTTCGCCGTTCCTTCGGCATTCACCTTCCAGGCGAGCGCCGGATCGCGGTCGGCCGCCTTGCTGAGGGCGACTGCCGCGAGGTGAATGACCGCATCCACCGGCTCGGTCAGGGCAGCCGGGATCGAGAAGTCGTTGCGGAGGTCCAATGAGACGGTCGTGCAGTTGGCCCCGCTGCTACCGCCCGGCGCACCCGGACCCACTGCCCCGATCACGGTGTCGCCCTCCGCCAGTAACCGCTGGACGACGGCACGACCGACGAAGCCGTTGGCACCGGTGACCAGGACCTTCACGACAGCCGCTCCAGATCGGCATCCACCATCATCGTGACGAGCTGCTCGAAGCTCACGTGCGGCGCCCAGCCGAGCTCTTTTTTCGCGCGACTCGCGTCGGCAAGCAGCGTATCGACCTCGGCGGGTCGCACGAATTTGGAATCGACGTTCACGTACTTCTTCCAGTCGAGCCCGACGTGTCCGAACGCCGCGGCGCACAGGTCGCGCACCGAGTGCATCGTCCCCGTCCCCACGACAAAGTCGTTCGGCTCCTTTTGCTGCAGCATGCGCCACATCGCGTCGACGTAGTCGCCGGCGAAGCCCCAGTCCCGGCTCGAGTCGAGATTGCCGAGCCGCAGCTCGGTCGCCTTGCCGAGCTTGATGCGGGCGACCGCGTTGGTCACCTTGCGCGTCACGAATTCCAGCCCGCGGCGCGGGGACTCGTGGTTGAAGAGAATGCCGCTGACCGCATACATCCCGTACGACTCGCGGTAGTTGACCGTGATCCAGTGGCCGTAGACTTTCGCGACGCCGTATGGTGAGCGCGGATAGAACGGCGTCGATTCGCGCTGCGGCGTCTCCATGGCTTTGCCGAACATCTCCGACGAGCTGGCTTGATAGAACCTCGCCTCGGGGTGGGCCAGGCGAATCGCTTCGAGCAATCGCGTCACGCCGAGCGCGGTGAACTCGCCGGTGAGGACCGGCTGGCTCCACGACGTCGGGACGAAGCTCTGCGCGGCGAGATTGTAGACTTCGTCGGGCTTGGCGTCACGCACCACGGTCGTCAGCGAGTGTTGATCCAACAGGTCGGCCGCGACGATTTGGACTCGATCGAGCAGATGGCCGATACGCTCGTAGGAATCGTGGGAGGTGCGCCGCACCACGCCGATCACCTCGTAGCCCTTGGCGAGCAGCAGCTCGGCCAGGTAGGAGCCGTCCTGGCCCGTCACCCCCGTAATGAGCGCGGTTTTCCGGGGTTGCCGGCCTCCGGGGCCCTGTTTAGGTTTCGGCCTCTTTGCGGCGTCCTTAGAACTCATTGTCGTCGGATCGAACTATGGCTCGAGTGTGTGAGATTTGTGGCAAAGGTCCCATCACGGGACACAACGTCAGCCACGCAAACAACAAGACCCCGCGGCGCTGGTACCCCAACCTACAGCGCGTCCGGGTCGTCGTGAACGGGGTCGTCAAGCGGATCCGCGTCTGCACGCAGTGCATCAAGTCGAACCGGGTCGCGAAGGCGTCGTAATGTAGGGGCGCAGCATGCTGCGCTCCCCCGAAGAAAAAAGGGACCCTTTCCGGGGTCCCTTTTTTATTTCGACGCCTTGCCCGGTCACTCAGCGAGCAGCTCGATGCGAGCGACGTCGGCACCATCGCCGACGCGGTGGCCCAGTTTCACGATCCTGGTGTAGCCGCCCGGCCGCGCCGCGAAGCGCTTGCCGATCTCGGCGAAGAGCTTGGTCGTGACGCCTTTATCCTTGATCCGGCGCTCGACGAGCCGGCGGGCGTGCAGGTCGCCGCGGCGCGCGAGCGTGATGAGCCGCTCCGCGAACGGACGCAGCTCCTTGGCCTTCGCCTCGGTCGTCTGGATCCCGCCGTGCAGGAAGAGACTCGTCGCCATGTTGTTCAACGTCGCCTTCTTGTGGCTCGACGTGCGCGACAGCTGGCGGCCTTTGGCGCGGTGACGCATTACTCTTCCTCGATCCCCGTCAACTGCGCCTGGGGCGCGATACCCGGATCGATCACGCGGATGTCACCGCCGGGACTCTCCTCGAGCTGCATGCCGAAGTTCAGCCCTTCGCGACGGAGCAGCTCGGCAATCTCGCCCAGCGCCTTCTCGCCGACGTTCTTGACCTTGAGCAGATCGTCTTCCTTGTAGCGGACGAGATCGCCCAGCGTCCGGATATTCGAGTTCTTGAGCGAGTTCACCGACCGCACCGAGAGTCCGGCGTCGTCGATGGCGCGGCCCAGCACATCGCGCAGCCGCCCGCCCTCGGAACCCCCGCCGTTGCCCGGCCCCGGCTCACCCGCGACGATCGGCACCTTGCCGAAGTCGACGAAGAAGCGGAAGTGCTCCTGCGCGAGCGCGGCGGCGTAGGCGACTGCATCCTCGGGTGAAATCGTGCCGTTGGTCTCGACGGTCAACGTGAGGCGATCGTAGTCGGTGCGCTGGCCGACGCGCGTTTCCGCCACGGTGAAGTTCGCCCGCCGCACCGGATTGTAGATCGAGTCCACGCGGACGACGTCCACCGCGAGGGTGCGATCGACAGGATGCTGCTCGGCTTCGACGTACCCGCGGCCCTTGTTCACATACAGCTCGCCGGCGATGTCGCGGTCGTCCTGCACCGTGAACAGCAGCTGCTCGGGGTTTTGGATCGTGACCGCGCCGTGCGCCTCGAGATCGCGCGCGTAGACCGGACCGGCCTTCTCCACCTTGAAGCGGAGCACGGCCTCGTCGACGTCAGGCGCGAGCACCAGCGTCAGCTGCTTGAGGCGCTGAATGATCTGATGCACATCTTCGACCACGCCCGGAATCGTCTGATGCTCGTGAACGACGCCATCGATCCGGAATGCCCAGACCGCGGCGCCGCGCAGCGAGGAGAGCAGCAGCCGGCGCAGCGAATTGCCCAGCGTATAGCCGTAGCCCCGCTCCAGCGGCTGGAGGCGGAATTCGGCCGAATTCGGGTTGTCCTCGCGCTTGGTCATTTCGACCAGATGCGGCCGGACCAACCCCGTCAAATCAAGAGTGGTAATCACTTGGAATAGAGCTCGACGATTAACTGTTCTTGTGCGGCAAGCGGAATGGCATCGCGGGTCGGCCGCTCCGTCATCTTGCCCAGCACTTTGTCAGTGTCTACCTGAATCCACGAAACCGGTTGTCCGCGCCCGAACTGCTCGAGCGCGATCTTCACCTGCACGAGCTCGCGGCTCGCGTCAGCCACACGCACTTCTTCGCCCAGACGCACGCGGTAGGATGGGATGTCCAGCACGCGTCCGTTCACGAGGATATGGCGATGGCGCACGAGCTGGCGCGCCTGCTTGCGCGAGGTCGCGAAGCCCATGCGATAGACCAGATTGTCCAGGCGGCTCTCCAGGGCCACGAGCAGCGCTTCGCCCGTCACACCCGGCTCCTTGATCGCGCGCTCGAACAAATTGCGGAACTGGCGTTCGGACAGCCCGTAAATCCGCTTGACCTTCTGCTTCTCACGCAACTGCTTCGCGTACTCCGACGCTTTGCGACGGCGCCCGGTTGACTGGCCGTGCTGCCCCGGCGCGTACGCGCGACGCTCGACCGCGCATTTCTCCGTGAGGCAGCGCGTCCCCTTGAGAAATAGCTTCGTGCCCTCGCGGCGGCACAGCCGGCACACAGGTCCTGTATAACGCGCCATCCTAGACCCGCCGTTTCTTGGGCGGCCGGCACCCGTTGTGCGGAATCGGCGTCACGTCGCGGATCGAGCGGATCTGCAGGCCGGCGCTCGCGAGCGCCTGAATGGCGGACTCACGGCCGGACCCGGGCCCCTGCACGCGCACGTGCACGCGCTTCACGCCGAGGTTCAACGCCTCGCGCGCCGCCTGCTCCGCCGCGACCGTCGCGGCGAATGGCGTCGACTTCTTCGAACCCTTGAAGCCGGCCTTACCGGACGAACCCCACGTGATGGCGTTGCCCTGCAGGTCGGTGATGGTGATGAGCGTGTTATTGAACGTCGCGGTGATATGCGCGACGCCCTCGGCCTCGACGACCTTCTTGGTGCGCTTGGCTGCCGGGCGTACCGGTGTCGGTTTGGCCTTGTCCTGTTTCTCTTGCTTCTCTTGCTTCTCTTGCTTTTCCTGCTTTTCCTCGGCCATGTGCCTCTACTTTTTCAGGACGGGCTTCTTCTTGCCCGCGATGGCGCGCCGCGGCCCCTTCTTTGTGCGCGCGTTGGTGTGCGTGCGCTGGCCGCGCACCGGCAGATTCTTGCGATGGCGACTGCCGCGGTAGGTGCCGATGTCCATCAACCGCTTGATGTTCATCGCGACCTCGGTGCGCAGCGCGCCCTCGACCTTGTAGTCCCGCTCGATCACCTGGCGCAGCCGGGCGACTTCGGCGTCCCGCAAATCGCGCACGCGCGCGTCGGGGCTGATGCCCGTCTCCGCGAGAATGCGAATTGAATTGCTGGGACCGATGCCGAAGATGTATGGAAGCGCATATTGGATTTTCTTGTCGCGTGGCAAATCCACGCCTGCAATACGTGCCATGCGTTAACCCTGCCGCTGTTTATGCTTCGGGTTGCGTTTGCAGATCACGCGTATCACACCCCGGCGCGTCACGACCTTGCAGTGCTCGCAGATGGGGCGCACGCTCGAACGTACCTTCAACAGGCTGCTCCAAAAAAAGAGAACGTTTTGTGGTTGAGTCTTGAACAATAGACGGGGTCGTAACTTCACGCAAGGGGCGCGATTACGGTGCGTTGCGGAGTTCCACCAGCCGCCATTCCTTGCTCCGCAAGCGGTACCCGAGGAATATGGTTTCGTGTCGCAATTCGGTCGTTCCGGTGACCACATAGCGACGGGTTAGCTCTACGAAGCCCTTTCCCGGTTCGACTTCGCGGACCGTCGTGATGTCGAGGCCTCGTTCCTCCGCGGGACGCAGATAGCGGCGCAGCAATTCAATGGCCTGCGCCCGGCCGAGCGGCGAGGAAGGGTCCGAGCCGGGGATCTGCAGGGCGATG
>WNEN01000030.1_pt1 | contig 24586 bp, 17 predicted proteins | sample 5399951 | NCBI WGS metagenome assembly WNEN01 (sample SAMN13153327, study PRJNA577476) | soil metagenome | isolation source: 20 cm grassland meadow soil 5 days after 1st rain plot 2 | place: USA:California | collected 2015-09-21
GCGGAATTGCCGCTCCTCGTGTCGTTCCCCTTGCCACAATCAGCACACCGTCCAGATGTTGAAATCGCCGCTCAGCTGCGCGCCGCGGGTTTTGTTCGGGCGCAAGTCGACGGCGAGACAGTTCGTCTCGATGAAGAAGGCGCCGAGCAGCGTGTTCGATCTGGAAAAGAAGTGCTCGTCCTGGTGGATCGAATTGCTCTGACCGACGAGAACCGAGGCAGGCTTGCGGACGCTGTCGCGACTGCGTTCAGCGAAGGAGAAGGAATCGCCGTCGCACTGAACAATGGCGACCGCCGCCGCTTCTCCGAGCATCCAGCGTGCTCCGCGTGCGGGACCGCGGCGCCCGTGCTCACACCCACCCTCTTTTCCTTTAATAACCCCCGCGGTGCGTGTCCCACCTGCAACGGCTTTGGGGCGGTCCTCGAGTACGACGAGTCCTTGATTGTCCCGGATCCGCGCCGCTCGCTCGCGCGCGGCGCCCTCGACCCGTGGACCAAGCCCCGCTATGAGGGACGGCGCCGGCTGCTGCGCGAGACGGCGCGCGCGCGCGGCATTGGCCTGGACACGTCCTGGGAGGACATCGCGCCGCGGGACCGGCAATTCCTGCTCCAGAACAAGGGCGGCCGCTATCTCGGCATCTTCCCTTTCCTCGAGCGGCTGGAGGACAAGCGCTACAAGCAGTACATCCGCGTGTTCTTGCGGCAGTATCAGCTCGCAAAGACGTGCCCCGCATGCAATGGGGCGCGGCTCAAACCGGGGTCGTTGGCCGTGCGTGTCGCGGGAAAAACGATCGCCGAAGCCGCCGCGCTGACCGCTACGGAGTTGGCCACATGGCTCGAGCGCCTCGAGCTGCCGGCATTTCAGCAGACCGTCGCGAACCACATTCTCGGCGAGCTGCGCGCGCGCGTCGGGTTCGTCAACGACGTCGGCCTGGGCTATCTCACGCTCGACCGCCAAACGCGCACTCTCTCGGGAGGCGAGGCTCAGCGCATCGCGCTCTCGAACGCCCTCGGCTCGCGCCTGGTCGATACACTGTACGTCCTGGACGAGCCGTCGATCGGCCTCCACCCCGCCGACATGGATCGGCTGCTCGGACTCTTGCGGAAGCTTTCCGATGCCGGCAACACCGTCGTCGTTGTCGAGCACGATCCGGCCGCGATGCGCGCCGCCAGCTGGATGGTCGAGCTCGGTCCCGCGAGCGGCGAGGCTGGTGGGCAGCTCGTCTATCAAGGTCCGGCGGCCGCCGTGTGCGAAGCCGGCACGCTCACGGGGCAGTACCTCTCAGGCGAAAAGCGCATCGGTGTGCCGTCGGCTCGCCGGCCCGCGGTGCGCTGGCTCGAAGTCACGGGTGCGCGTCTCCACAACCTGCAGGGCGTTGATGTCCGCATTCCTCTCGGGACGCTTACCGCCGTGACGGGAGTCTCGGGTTCGGGAAAGTCCACGCTCGTCCACGACGTGCTGTACCGGCAGCTCGAACGACGACTGCGCGGCGAGCACAGCGCCAAGCAACATCTCGGTGAGCCGGTGGGCGAGATCGCCGGGCTCAAAGGCTCGGAGTACCTCGAGGATGTCGTCCTTATTGATCAGGCGCCCATCGGCCGGACACCACGATCCAATCCGGTGACGTACGTCAAGGCATTCGACGAGCTGCGCGCGCTGTTTGCAGGCGAGGCGTTGGCGCGGGTGCGAGGCTACGAGCCGAGCACGTTCTCGTTCAATGTCGCGGGCGGGCGCTGCGAAGCCTGCGAAGGCGCCGGCCATGTGCTGATCGAGATGGTCTTCCTGGCGAACGTCTTCGTGCCGTGCGACGTGTGCGGCGGCTCGCGCTTCAAGCGCGACGTGCTCGAGGTCAAACTCCAGGGCGCGAGCATCGCCCGGGCACTCGAGTGGACCGTGGACGAGGCGATCAAGCGGCTTCATCGTCACGCGCGCTTGGCCCGTTGCCTCTGGTACCTGCAGCAAGTCGGACTCGGCTATCTGCGGCTCGGGCAACCGGCGACGACGCTGTCGGGCGGCGAAGCCCAGCGTCTCAAGATCGCGCGCGAGCTCGCATCCGCCGGCTCGAGCAAGCGCGGGAGCGGCAAGCGAAAGTTGTACATCCTCGACGAGCCGACCACGGGCCTTCACCTGGACGATGTCCGTGTGTTATGTCGGGTGCTCGACCGGCTGGTCGATGCGGGGCACACCGTGCTCGTCATCGAGCACAATCTGGACGTCATCAAGCGCGCGGACTGGGTGATTGACCTGGGGCCTGGAGCCGGGAGTCGGGGGGGACGACTCGTGGCCGCAGGCACGCCGGAGGAGATCGCCCGGGTCGCCGAGTCGGCCACGGGGAAGTATTTGCGAGATCTGGCGTGACGCGGCGGGGTGCCGATCTCCTGCTGCTCACAGCCGCCGTCGTGTGGGGCGTGAGCTTTGTCGTAGTAAAGGAAGCGCTGAACGACGCCTCTCCCCTGCTCTTTCTTGCGCTGCGCTTCACGATCGCCACCGTCGCCCTCACCCCATTCATCAGACTGCGCGGCGGATTCTCGCGCGCAGAGCTGCGCGCGGGTGTGATCCTCACGCTGCTCTTGGCATCCGGCTTCGCGACACAAGCGTATGGGTTGCAGTACACGACACCCGCGCGCTCCGCGTTCATCGTGGCGATGTCCTCGGTGCTCGCGCCGGTGACCGCGCTGGTACTGCTGAAACATCGTACGGGCTGGAGCGTGATTGTCGCCCTTCTCATGGCGGCGGTGGGGATCTATTTCCTGACGGCGCCGGACGCAGGCGGGCTCAATAAGGGCGATCTCTGGACCCTGATCACCTCGGTGGTATTCGGCGGGCACATCGTCGCGGTATCGGAATTCTCCAAGCGGTTTGAAGCTGAGCGGCTGGTATGGCTTCAGCTTCCGGGCACCGCGCTGGGCACTTTCATCGCCGCGCTCCTTGTGGAGGACATGCGATTCGACTGGTCATTGAGCCTCGGAGGCGCCTTGCTATTCCTCGCGATCATGTCCACGGCCGTCGCGCTGGTGTGGCAGTTCCGGGCCCAACGCCAGATGTCCTCGGCCCGCGCCGCGCTCATTTTTTGCTTCGAGCCCGTGTTCGCGGCGTTGACGTCATGGCTTTTCTGGGGTGAGAGGTTTTCCCGTTCCCAAGGACTCGGTGCCGGCCTCATCCTCGCAGGCATGGTCCTGGCGGTTCTTGGGGAAGCGCGCGGCGAGCGAGCGCTGGTTACCGGTTGAACTCGCGGCCCCGCGCCGCGATATTTCGCGCCTCATTCCCGAGTAGCTCAGTTGGTAGAGCAGCCGGCTGTTAACCGGCGGGTCGCAGGTTCGAGTCCTGCCTCGGGAGCTTCGCTACTGGAACCCCTCCGAAGAGTTAGCCCGTTTTCGCCCCCGCTGGACGCTGCTGACCTCAGGCATCATCGACTACACTCCCAGAATCACCGTTCACTCTCACCCACGGGATTGTGTGGAGGCCGCCATGGAAGCGCTCGAGAAACTGCTGAAGGACGAACTGGCCGATCTATACGACGCCGAGCAGCAGCTCGTCAAAGCACTGCCCAAGATGATCGAAGCGAGCAGCTCATCCGAATTGCAGCAAGCCCTGAAACAACACCTCACCGTCACCCAGAAGCAGGTTACGCGACTCGAGCAGGTGTTCGAAGCGCTGGGCGAAAAAGCCCGCCGGAAGCCGTGCAAAGGCATGGCGGGGATCGTGTCCGAAGGCCAGGAAATGCTGGAGGAGGACCTCGAAGAATCCACCATGGACGCGGCGATCATCAGCGCGGCGCAAAAAGTCGAGCACTACGAGATCGCGTCCTACGGCACGGTGCGTACGCTCGCAGAGACACTTGGCAACAACGAAGTCGCCGACCTGCTCGAAGAGACGTTGGAAGAAGAGAAGGAAGCCGACCGGCTCCTCACCGAAATCGCCGAATCCGCGATCAACGTCGATGCCGCATCTGAGGAAGAAGGAAAAAACGGCCGCAGCCGCTCGAGCAGCCGCGGAAGCGGCAATAACAACTCACGATCCAAGACTCGCACCACCCGTCGCACCCGCGGTCGCTCCAAAGCGACTCGCTAACTCTGCACGTTCGTTTCGCGCGCGTTGAGGGGTTTAACACCCTTCAACGCGCCGAACTCCTTCGGCACGATTCTCGCCAAATACAGCCTGCGCGAACCTAGAGTGTGACTTTCAAAGCGGAAGGTAGAGCGTATGGCGTCGATTGCGGTGAGAGGCGCGTTGAAAGCCGCCCTCGTTCTGTGCGTAGCTGCTGCGTTTTGGAACGGTGCGTGCACCGAACCTACCAAGCCCAAGGCGCAGATCCTCGTTAATCCATCGGCCGTCTCCTTCACGGATACGGTTGGAAATTCCAGTCCCGGTCCCCAGAGCGTCACGGTATCTACGGACGGGCAGGGAACGGTGACGGGATTGACAGCGACCGTCAACTACGGGAGCGGCAGCGGATGGCTCGCTGCGGCGCTGAGCGACACCGTCGCTCCAGCGACCCTGACGCTGGCGCCCAGCATCAGCGGTCTTGCGGCCGGGACGTATCAGGCGACCGTCACGATTTCGGGCAACGGCGCCGCGAACCCGCTCAACGTGGCCGTCACGTTCGAGGTCGCGCCGCTGCCTCCAGTGACCATGGTTCTGACGCCCTCAGCCGTCTCGTTCAACGACACGACCGGAACCAGCAATCCGGGGCCTCAGATGGTGTCGATCACCAAAAACGGCACGAGGCCGCTGACGGGCCTGAAAGCCACAATCAACTTTGCGTCCGGCGGCGCCGCCTGGCTTACCGCCACGCTCAGCGATACGAGTGCGCCGGCGACCCTCACATTGAAGGCCAAGAACGCCGGTTTGAACGCGGCCACGTATCGCGCCATGGTCAACATCAGCTCGACGACCGCTGGCACGAGCCCTGAAAGCGTGTCCGTCACGTACGATGTGGCGGCGGCGCCTCCGGTCACGGGCGTGACGGTCGTGTTCACCGCCAACCTGGGCACCTGCGGCGGCGACCTCGCCCAGCAGACCGCGAAAGTCATCGAAGCCGCGAATCCCGACTACATCTTCATGATGGGCAGCAGCGCGACGCCGAGCTCCGGGACCGTGACCACGTTGCAGGACTACGTGAACTGCTACGATCCGCTCTTCGGAAGATGGAAAGACAAGACCTACGCGACCCTCGGCGACCATGAGGTCGACATCGATTCCATCGCGGCCGACAACTATGGTACGGGGATGGCGTCAGGTGCCGATGCGTACTTCGGTGCGGCGCATGCCGGGCCGGCCGGGAAAAACTGGCAAAGCTTCGACATCGGCGGCTGGCACGTCGTCGCGCTGAACGTGCAGACACCCGGGGGCTACAAACGGCCTCCGCAGATCGCCTATCACGCCGGCAGTCCGCAGTTGGATTGGCTAATCAATGATTTGCAGTCGCACAACAATAAGTGCACGCTCGGCGTGTGGTACGAGTCGATGTGGTTCTCATCGACGCACATTTCTAATCCCAACGACCCGCTTCACAAGAATGATTACCGCGTTCAGGACGTCCGCGGTGTCTGGACAGCGCTGTACGAAAACAACGCCGACCTCGTGGTCAATGGCTGGCCCCGTATCTACGAGCGCTTCGCGCCGATGCGCTACGCCGAGGGCTACCAGCATCCGACGACGACCGAGTGGGCCGCCGATTCGGTTCGCGGCATTCGGCAGATTACCAGCGGGCTCGGCGGTGATGGACCGGTCCACGGCGATTCGGCCATCGTTCGTCTCCCGACGAGTGAGTATCGGAGCGGTGGCAATGGCGTGTTGCAAGTGGTACTGGGCGACGGGGTGTACTCGTGGAAATTCCTGAACACCAAGTATTCAAACATTCAGGACGCAGGCAGAGGAGTCTGCCACTAGCTCACGACAGCTTCGCCGCGTTCAGGACCTGACGGACGCGCGCCAGCAGGTCGGCGCTCGTCCACGGTTTGGGAAGGAACGGTAACGCCGGATCGAGAGGTTCTTGCTCTCGACCGGCGTATCCGCTTGTAAAGAGGAACGGCGTCTGCCGTCCTTCCCGCCGGTCCGTCTCGTAGAGGCCGCGGCCGCCGAGCCGGCCCATCACAACATCCGAGAACACGAGATGAATCGGCGCGGGATGCTGGCGCAGCAGATGGAGCGCTTCCATTCCGTCGCCCGCCGCCAGCACCGCGTATCCCGCGTTCTCGAGCGTGTACACGGTTGCGCGCCGGAGCTGCGCCTGGTCCTCGACCACGAGAATCGTCTCCTTACCGCCTCCGACGAGGTCCAGCCGCTCATGTGACCCGGATGCCCGGCGCCGCGTGGTTTCCTCGGCCACCGGGAAGTAGATGCGCAGGCGCGTGCCGGCCCCGGGCGCGCTGTCGATCTGCACGAAGCCGCCGTGCTGTTTTACCATGCCGTACACCGTTGCCAGCCCGAGTCCCGTCCCCTTGCCTACTGGCTTCGTTGTGAAGAACGGCTCGAACGCCCGCTGCCGCGTCGCCTCGTCCATGCCTACACCGGTGTCGTCCACCGCCAGGCAGACGTATTCCGACGCCGACCCCGGGCCGAGGACGTCGCGTTGCGCGTCGCTGATCCAGGTGCAGCTGGTCTCCAGGCGCAGCACACCGCCGTCCGGCATGGCGTCGCGGGCATTGTTGACCAGGTTGAGGAGGATCTGCTCGATGGCGTGGCCGTCGGCCGCCACTTCAGGGAGATCCTCGTCGGCAAAGACGAGCAGCTCGATGTCCGCCGGCAAGACGCGCCGCAGCACCGCGGCGAGATCGGTCACCAGCTGGCCGAGCTGCACCCGCTCGAGCGTCAACGTGGAGCGCCGCGCAAAACCCAGCAGCTGGTTTACCATCAGCCGCCCGCTCACTGCCGCCGAGACGATGTCCCGCAGGCTCTCGGGGTCGGGCCCGCGAGAGAGCAGCTCGGCGTTCGCGAGGATGATCGTGAGCAGATTGTTGAAGTCGTGCGCGATGCCGCCGGTGAGCTGGCCGATCGCCTCCATCTTCTGCGCCTGACGAAGCTGTTCCTCGAGCCCGCGCCGCTCGCTTACGTCTTCCGCGAAGATTTCATGGCACTCGACGCGGCCCCCGTCTTCGTGGCGCACGGACCGCCCGTACAAGCGCACCGTAATCGGGTCTCCATCCTTGCGGCGCCACACGGCCTGGGTCTCGACCGCCCCCGTGGCCTCATTCATCTGCGACATGTACCGGGCGCGGGCTGCCGGCTCCTTGAACACGTCGCGGTCGAGGTGCCGCGCGAGCAGTTCGGCTTCGCTCTCGTAGCCGAGCATCTCGATCAGCGCGGGATTGACGGAGAGGAATGTCCCCTCGGGGGTCGCTCGAAGAATTCCGAGTGGCGCCTGCTGCACCAGTGTTCGGCTGGCGGCGTCGGCGCGGCGGGCGGCCTGCTCGGCGCGGCGTCGCTCGGTGATGTCGGTGGCCACACCGACCACACCGGAGATGCTGCCGTCCCGCTCGCGCACCGGGGAGTATTGCGCTTCGAACTCGAAGCCGAACAGCTCGACGGTTGCGGTCACCGATTCGCCCGCGAGGGCCCGGCGAACGCCATCGACCGCCTGCGGCACGTCGCCCAACAGCTCGAAGAAGGATTTACCGAGGAGCATGCCCGGACGCACGCCGAGCGAGTGCAGGCCTTTGCCCTCGACGAGGGTGAAGACGCCCCTCGGGTCGAGCGAAAACAGAATGACCGGAGATCCCGCGACGACGGTGCGGAGTCGCTGCTTGCTGGCCTGGAGAATCTCTTCCTGGCGGATACGCTCCGTGACGTCACGGGAATTGACGATCACGCTGTAGGCATTCGGCTGATCCATTCGCGCCTGGCCGATGGACTCCAGTACGCTCCAGCTGCCGTCTGAATGCTTGAACCGGAACGTCGCGCTGTGCGTTGTGCCGGGCTTCTGGATCGCATCCGCCAGCGCTTCCATCACCGGCGACAGATCGTCGGGGTGCATGAACTCGAACGCGTTGCGTCCGAGCAGCTCGTTCATGCCATACCCGAGCAGCCGTTGGACGGATGGGCTCACGTACCGAAGGATGCCGTCGTCGCCCAGGATCGTCACGATGTCCGACGCGTTTTCCGTCAGCGAGCGGAAGTGCTCTTCGCTGCTCCGCAGCGCGTCTTCCACGCGTGCCCGCTCCAGCGCCGTGGCGAGTACGTGCGCGAGCGCCTGGACGAACAACACATCCGGGCCGCTGAACTCGCGCGGGCGCGCGCTATACGCCCCCAACACGCCCCAGGGACGTTCGCGGCCCTGCACGACGACACTGACGCCGCTCAGAATGTCATGCTGTTCGATGTGGGGAGGGACGTTGAAGCGCGTTTCGGTGGGGAGGTCCTCGATCACGATCGGCGCAGCGGCGTTCAGCACATAGCCGGCGAGGCCAGCCGCGTCGGCGGTGACTATTGTGAACGCATTGCCCTCGCGCACCCTCTCCCCCCACCCCTCCCGCGCCCGAACGACCAGACTGCGGTGCTCGGGCCGGAACTCGAGGATCTCGCTGAATTCGACGTCGAGACCCCGAGCGAGCAGTTTCGCGGCGGTATCAAACAGGTCGGCACGGGCGGCGCCGGCGAGCGCCTGCTGCCCGAGACGCGCAACGGCCTCCTGCTGCCGCGCCGCCGCCCGGAGTTGCACCTCGGCCCGGGACGTCTCTTCGACGCCCAACCAGCGAAACCGCTTGGGTCTCAGGACTCCCTCCCCCTGGTTGGGGCGGTATGGAAGGGTGCAAAAGCTAGGTGCGATACGGCCTTGGGCCCGTGAGGCTGGTCACTCGCGCGGCGACTCGTACATTCGGCCCATGGCGAAAGACCGGTCCAAGCCGAAGTCGAGGGCGAAGAAACCCCGTAGAGCCGTCGATTCGTTGACCGTCTCGATCCTGCAAGCCACGCTCGAGTCCACGGCGGATGGAATGCTGGTCATCGATCTGGATGGGAAGATCGTCGCCCACAACCGCCGCTTTCAAGAGATCTGGCACCTGCCGCCGTCGATGATCGCCGCCAACAGCGACGCGGCGGGACGCCGCCACCTGATCCAGCACGTGCAGTCGCAGCTCGTCAATCCGCAGTTTTTCGTCGATGGCATTCAAGAGCGGTACGCCGAACCGCAGTCCGACAGCTTCGACATTCTCGACTTCAAAGACGGCCGGGTGATCGAGCGGTATTCGATTCCGCTGCGACTGGACGGCCGCTCCGTGGGCAGGGTCTGGAGTTTTCGTGACGTGACGGCGCGACGCCGCGCCGAATGCGTCCAGGAAGCGGTGTATCGCATCTCCCACACGGCCCATACGGCCGAAAATCTACAGGAGCTGCTTGGCGCCATTCACGGCATCGTCGGCGAGCTGATGCCGGCCAGGAATTTCTACGTCTCGTTGTACAACGAAAAGACGGATCAGCTGGAATTTCCGTACTTCGTGGACCAGATCGACACCACTTGCGACGTGCGACCGCGCAAGCTGCGCAAGGGACTCACCGAGTACGTCCTGCGGACGGGGCAGCCGCTGCTCGCCACGCCGGACGTGTACGAGCGCCTGGTCGCCGCGGGCGAGGCGGAGCTGATCGGTGCTCCCTCCATCGACTGGCTGGGAGTTCCCCTGAAGGTCAAAGAACGGACGATTGGTGTCGTCGTGACGCAAACGTACGAGCACGGCGTGCGCTATGGCGAGGGCGAACGCGACATTCTCACGTTCGTATCGTCCCAGATGGCTATGGCAATCGAGCGCAAACGCGTGGAAGACGCGTGGCGCGAGCAGACCGAGCTGCTGCAGCGGATCGTGGACAACATTCCCGTGATGCTCGTGTTCCTGGACGAGCAGGGGCGGATTCAATGGGGCAATCGGGAATGGTCCCACACCCTCGGCTACGATATCACCGAAGCGCGATCGCGCGACATCTTCCCGGAGCTCTATCCGGATCCCGAGGATTTACGGCGCGTGCAGGAGTCGATCGGCGCTCCGGTCGGCCACTGGACCGACTTCAGAACCCGCACGCGCCAGGGCATTGTGCTCGACACCATTTGGGCGAACGCCCCGCTGACGGGCGGCGGCTGGCTGGCGATCGGCATGGACGTCTCGGATCGCAAACGGGCCGAAGAGCGCTACCGTTCGTTCATTGCGCAGAGCTCGGAAGGCGTTTCTCGGCTCGAGATCGATCCGCCGGTCCCGATCGACCTTGCGGAAGAGGAGCAGATCGACCGGCTGTATACCGGGGCGCGCATCGCGGAATGCAACGATGCGATGGCGCGCATGTACGGCTACGGCGAAGCCCGCGAGCTCGTCGGCACCCGGCTCTCGGACTTGCACACCGTTACCGATTCGGCCAACCGCGAGCAGATCCGCACATTCATCCGCGCCGGGTACCGCATTTCGAACTCCGAGACCCGCGAGCACGACCGCGAAGGCAGATCACGCGTGTTCCTTAATAACGTCATCGGCTTCCTCGAGGACGGCCATCTAATCCGCGTCTGGGGGACGCAGCGCGATGTTACCGATCAGCGCCACCTCGAGGAGCAGTTCCGCCAGTCCCAGAAAATGGAGGCTGTGGGCCAGCTGGCGGGGGGCATCGCGCACGACTTCAACAACCTGCTGACCGCCATTTTGGGCAATACGCAGCTGCTGCTGCGCGACCTGCCGGCGGGCGACGCCAAGCGCGGCGACGTCGAGGAGATCCGCAAGGCGTCCGAGCGCGCGGCCTCCCTCACCAGACAGCTGCTCGCATACAGCCGGCGTCAGATGCTGCAGCCCGTGGTTCTCGACCTCAATATCGTCGTCGCCGAAATGGACAAGATGCTGCGCCGCCTCATCGGCGAGCACATTGCGCTCGCGACGGTCCTGGCGCCCGACCTGGGACATGTCCGGGCCGATCCAAATCAGATCGAGCAGGTGATCGTCAACCTGGCGATCAACGCGCGCGACGCGATGCCGAACGGCGGCAAGCTCACCATCGAGACCTCCAATGTCGAGCTCGACGAGGCATTCACGCAGTCACACCTCGGATCCATGCCGGGACCGTACACGATGGTTGCCGTGACCGACACCGGATTCGGTATGGACGCTGCGATCCGCGCCCACCTCTTCGAGCCGTTCTTCACGACCAAAGACGTCGGCAAGGGCACCGGGCTCGGGCTCGCGACCGTGTACGGCATCGTCAAGCAAAGCGGCGGCTACATCTCGGTGTATTCCGAGCCCGGCCATGGATCGAGCTTCAAGATCTATTTGCCTCGGATTACGGCCCCCACCGGTGACGGCGGCGCAGCGCCCAAGACCGGACCGAGGCGCGGCACGGAAACCGTACTCGTCGTCGAAGACGAACCAGCCGTCCTGAGCCTCAGCCGTCGAGCCCTCGAGGCACAGGGATACATCGTGCTCGCGGCCGGTGATGCCCCGGCCGCGATGCGCATCGTCGAGCGCCATGGGGGCACGATCCATCTGCTGTTGACGGACGTCGTTATGCCGGGCCTTTCGGGGCAGGAGCTGGCTGACCAGCTGGTCTCGCGGCGGCCCGGGATTCGAGTGTTGTACATGTCCGGCTATCCCGGCGATGCAGTCGTGCAGCACGGTACCCTACCCTCAGGCACCGCCTTCCTGCAGAAGCCTTTCTCACCCGATACCCTCGCGCGAAAGGTGCGCGACGTGCTGGACGCCTAATCGCGCAAGAAGTACCGTAGGAAGGTGACTCAGACCGTCATGGGCATCGGCGCGGATCACTTCTCCCGCCTGGTCGCCCAATTGCCCGTCATCGTGTGGTCCACCGATACAAAGCTGCACGTGACGTCGCGCTATGGCGGCGGCCTGGCGCCGTTTGGCCTTGCGGCCGGCCCTCTGGAAGGATCGCACATCGCAGACTTCACGGATCCGAATGACCTCGCCACCGTCCGCGCCGCGCATCAGACCGCATTGCGCGGCGAATCCGCCTCGTACGAGACCCGATTTGGGGGCCGAACGCTCACGGCAACCGTCGATCCGTTGCTCGACGGCAGCGGTGATGTGATTGGGGTCGTCGGGTTCGCCGTCGATGTCACCGAGCGGCGCCAGGTCGAGTCCGCGCTGCGAGAAAGCGAAGCGCGGCTTCGCACCATCTTCAATAGTGAGCCGGAGTGTGTAACGCTGATCGACCAGCAAGGCCGTGTGATGGAGATGAATCCGGCGGGGCTTGCAATGGTCGAAGCCGACAGCATCGACGGCCTACGCCGCCGACCGGTGGTGGACGTCGTCGCCCCCGAGCACCGCGCCGCTTTTTCACAGCTGCACCGCCGTGTCTTCGCGGGCGAGCCTGCCACGCTGGAGTTTGAAATCATCGGTCTCCGAGGCAAGCGCAGTTGGTTGGCGACGAACGCTGTTCCGCTTCGCGACAGCTCCGGGGCCATCTACGCATTGCTCGGGATCGCTCGCGACATCTCGCGCCGCCGGATCGCCGAGCGCGCCTTGGTCGAATCGGAGGAACGATTCTGCAAGGCGTTCTATGCGAACGCGCTGCCGCTGACGATCACGCGCATGACCGACGGCATGATCCTGGACGCGAACGTGGCGCTCACGACGCTCATCAACCGTTCGCGCGATGAGGTCATCGGGCAGACGACGGTCGCGCTCGGAATCATCGACGCCACGCATCGCGCCGCGGTCATCGAGACGCTCAAACGGACAGGGACGGTCAGCGATATCGCGCTCGAGATCCGCACAAAAGGGGGTCCGCCGCGCACCGGATTGCTGTCGCTCGTGCGAATCGAGCTCGGCGGGCAGGATTGCGCGCTGGGGACCTACCGCGACATTACGGAAGCCAAGCGAGCCGAGGAGCAGCTGCGGGCGTCGCGCGCAGCACTGCGCAGTCTCGCCACGCGGCAACAGGACATTCGTGAAGACGAGCGGACCCGTATTGCGCGCGAGATCCACGACAGCCTGGGCCAGGCTCTGACTGCGCTGAAACTGCAGCTCGCGGCGGCACAAGATGCGGCCTTCCGGGAGGCCCCGGCGCTCAGCGGGCGCCTGCACGAGACCGCCGCCATGGTGGATGATCTGGTAAAAAGCGTGCGTCGCCTCGCGAACGAGCTGCGGCCGCCCATCCTCGACCAGCTCGGCCTTCCGGCGGCGCTCGAATGGCTCGCGCAGGATTTCTCGCGCCGCACAGGGATCGATTGCAAGGCCGCGATCCTGGCTAGCCAGGTCAGCATCAACAGCGAGCTGGGGACCGCGCTGTTCCGAATCGTGCAGGAAGCTCTCACGAACGTGTTACGCCACGCGGGGGCGACGCACGTCAGCATCGAGCTCGGCCTGAAAAGCGGCTGCGTGACGCTCGAGATCAACGATGATGGCCGCGGCATTACGGAGGCCGGAACGACCGGACCGAGCTCTCTCGGTATACTCGGGATGCGTGAGCGCGCTGCTGCGCTGGGCGGCGTGCTCGCGGTCGCCCCGCGGCAAGAGGGTGGCACGCGTGTGGAGGCGTGGTTTCCCCCGCTCTCCGAGCACCCTCCGATGTCTGCGCCATGATTCGCATCCTCGTCGTCGACGATCACGCCCTCGTGCGCCGCGGTCTCATCGAGCTCCTGCAACGGCTGCCTCCGTCCGGCGAAGTGCAGTTCGGTGAGGCGGGCAGCGCGAGCGAGGCCATCACACTGGCCCTCGCCGAGCGGTGGGACGTCGTGTTACTGGACCTGGGCCTGCCGGACCGCCATGGTCTCGAGGTCCTCAAGGAGCTGCACAAGGCGAAGCCGCAGCTTCCGGTGCTCATCCTGACCATGTTCCCAGAGGACCAGTTGGCGCTGCGGATGCTGGAGCTGGGCGCGGCCGGATACCTCACCAAGGAATCGGCGCCCGAAGAGCTGGTGCGCGCGATCGAGCGCGTGGTAGCGGGCCACAAGTACTTGAGCGCAGGAATGGCGCAGGCGGTTGCGAGTGGACTCGGCGGACAGCCACCCGCGCCCCATGAACAGTTGTCGGATCGCGAGCTCGAAGTGCTGCGGCTGCTTGCCGCCGGCAGGCCGATCACGGCGATCAGCCGTCAGCTGGGCCTCTCGCCGAAGACCGTGACCACGTATCGCGCCCGACTGTTGCATAAACTCCGGATGCGCTCCAACGCCGAGCTGACGTTCTATGCGACGCAACACGGCTTGGTGAGCCCTTCGGCCCTCCGGGCGTCTTCGTAACGCCAGTTACCCGAAAAAGACCCGAAAAAATCGATAATATCGCTACTATCTCGCGAGTGCGCGCTCACTTCGAATTGCAAGCTTCAGCGCCACAAGGGATTAAGCCTGCGCAAGGCCCAGATCACAATCGTACAAGTATATAGAACAACGAGTTAGCTGCGTCGGTGGCGGGGCGCACTGACCGCTCCACTAGATTGCGCCAATGCTTTTACCGCCCCTCATCGGGCACGAAAGGGTTAAGACCAGACTGGCGGGCGCCCACGCCTCCGAGAAACTCCCGCAGGCGCTGCTGCTTGCCGGACCACGTGGCGTCGGGAAGCAGCGTCTCGCGCTATGGCTTGCCCAGCTGATCCACTGCGAGGCCCCTCGAGGGGGCTCGCAGCCGGAACCATGCGGAGAATGCCGCTCCTGTCGGCTCGTGCTCTCACTGCAGCATCCAGATGTGCACTGGTTTGTACCGTTCGAGTCAAGCAAAAGAAGCTCCGACGTCGAGAAGCAAGCCGATGCGGCCGCGGAAGCCTTGGCTGAGGAGATGGCGGCGCGCAGGGAGCAACCGCTGTACGCTCCGGTGGTCGGGCTCGCCAGCCACCCCGTAGCGTCCATACGGCTGCTGCTCAAACGGCTGGCCCTGACCCCGGCGATGGGGAAACGGAAGGTCTTCATCCTGGGGGATGCGGAGCGGCTTATTCCGCAACTCGGGACGGAGGTTGCGGCGAATGCGCTGCTCAAGGCGCTCGAGGAGCCGCCGGCCGACTCGGTCATCATTCTCACGGCCGCCGACCCTAACGCACTCCTTCCGACGATTCTGTCGCGTGTTGTGCTCGTTCGTGTGGCACGAATCGCCGACAGTGACGTGACAGCTTTCGTGCAGCAAGCGGTCGCAATTCGTGAACAACCTGAATTGGAGCAACGAGTTACAGCTGCGGAAGGGTGCATTGGCAAGCTCTTTGCAACGGATGCGCACCGTTCCGGGCAGATAGATCAAGCAGCACGTTTCACCGACGCGCCATTGCTCTTTGCACTCGGTCAGGTGCCGTTTCAAGCACGCGGTGGCTTTACCGAAATGCTGGATGCGTTGGCCAGCAGATTGCGCAGCGAGGCCAGGCGTGGCGGGGATACTGAGAAGCTGGTCGAGGCGATCGCGCTGGTGCTGGACGCCCGAGACCTCGCGCAGGGGAATGTGAACCCGCAACTCCTGGCTGCCGTACTGGGCGAGGACCTGCCGGGGAGCCGGGCGGCGTCGTGAAGCTGTCGCATGTGGACCAGGCGGGCCGTGCCCGGATGGTGGACGTCGGCGACAAGCCGCTGATGGACCGCACGGCGGTCGCGACCGGCACGATTCGGATGTCGTCGGACGCGTTCCGTCAGGTCGCCGAGCAGGCGGTTGCAAAGGGTGATGTGCTCGCCGTAAGCGAGGTGGCCGGAACGCTGGCGGCGAAGCGGACGGCGGAGCTGATCCCGCTCTGCCATCCTCTGGGCCTCGACCACGTCGAGGTCGAGGCAAGTCTGGCGGAGTCGCTACCGGGCGTGCGCGTGACGGCGAAAGTGCGCACCGTGGGCCGAACCGGCGTGGAGATGGAGGCCCTGACGGCGGTCGCCGTAGCCCTGCTGACCGTGTATGACATGGTGAAAGCAGTCGATAGCAGCATGGTGATCGGGGATGTGCAGCTGATCGAGAAGCAAAAAGCGCCTCGGCATGATTGACGATGGCTTGATGCGGGCGCGGCAGCTTGACTCACAAGCCGTAGAATAGGAGAGGAGTATGCAAGCGAGAACTCAGCGTTTGATACTACGCGGCGGGATGATCGTGCTGGCCGCGGTGCTCGTCAGTACGGTGGGCGCCTGGGCCGGAGGCACGACCACGGAGGCTGACCGCACGCCGACCTCGGGTTCCGAGCTCCTCGGCGAACTGCGCTCATTGCGGCAGCAGCTCGATGCCAAGCAGGGCGAGCTGGAAGTCGCCCGGCTGCAGCTCGACCGTGTGGATGCCATCATGCAGTATTCGACCCACTACAAGCTGCCGGCCGACATGGCGACGGCGGTCTACGATGTAGCGTTGAGCGAGGGGATCGACCCCGGCCTGGCGTTCCGCCTGGTCAAGGTCGAGTCGGGGTTCAACCCGCGCGCCATCAGCCATGTCGGCGCAATCGGGCTCACACAGGTGCTGCCCAGCACGGCGCGGCTGTACGAGCCCGGGCTGACCACGCAGCAGCTGTATGATCGGGATACGAACCTGCGTATCGGGTTTCGCTATCTGCGCGACCTGCTGGACCGCTATCCGTCCAACATATCCCTGGCGCTACTGGCCTATAACCGGGGTCCTGCCAAGGTGGAGCAGCTCCTGGGCGCCGGCCGCGATCCCGCGAACGGCTATGAAACAGAAGTCATGAAGGGATTCCGGCACCACTAACCTCGGGTGCCGGCCTGATTACCGGCTCGGAATCAGCAGCACATCACCGGGCCGGATCACACTCCGCATCGTCAGATCGTTGGCTTCGAGCAGTGCTGCCAGCCCGACCCCGTGGTGGCGCGCGATAGCGCTCGCCGTCTCGCCGGCCGCGACCCGGTGTTTGGTCTCGCCGGCATCCACACTGCTGACCGTCCGATAGCGGGAGGATACGCGCCGCACGCGAGGCTCCGGCGGGTTGCTCCAGGCGCCACGCGGTACCACCCGGCCGCTCATCGGTACGATCACCCGCTGGCCCACCCGGAGCGCATGCGAGCGCAGGTGCGGATTGGCCGCCTGCAGCATGGTGACCGTCACCTGGTAGCGCTGCGCGATGCTCGAGAGCGTCTGGCCATACGTCACGTAATGATCCACGAAGGTGATGCGCTCGTTGACCGGCAGCTCGGCGTAGCGTTCGGCGACGCGAGCACCCCTGCCCCGCGGCACGCGCACGATCACATCCCGTCCGGGCGGCGTAATGCCGCGCACGAACTGGGGGTTCAGCTCGAGCAGCGCCGCGACCGAGGTATCAGCCAGGCGCGCCACCACATCCAGTCCGGTGGCATCTGGAACCGACATTTCGTCGAAGACCAGCGGCGGCAGGCGCTCGGTATTGGTGAAGCCGTAGCGGCCCGGCTGCTTCGCGATCAGCGCAGCAGCGATGAGCTTCGGCACGTAGTCACGGGTTTCGCGACGCAAGCTGCGGTGGTTGTCCGCGATCTCGAAGAACGTCTGGTCATCCACCGAATCGGGCTCACCGGGGAGCCGCGCAATCGCGCGTTCGATCTTTCCGGCACCGGCGTTGTACGCCGCTGCCGCCAAATAGACGCTGCCGAGGCGCTCGACCAGGTCCTCCAAATGGCTTGCCGCGGCGTCAGTGGCCTTGAACGGGTCACGGCGCTCGTCCACCCAGGGGTCAATGACGAGGCCATACCCGCGGCCTGTCGCCGACATGAACTGCCACATGCCGACGGCGCGAGCCCGGCTGACGGCGGTGTTCGAGAGACCGCTCTCGATCAACGTCAGGTAGACCAGATCTTCCGGTAGCCCGTGCGCGCGCAGGCGCTCACGGATCATCCCCTCGTAGCGCCCCAACCGGGACAGCCAGATCTCAAACCGGTCGCGGGCATCGAGCTGGAAGAATTCGAGGTATTCGAGGACCCGACGATTGCCGGCGAAGTTGGAGACGTCGATGTCGAAGGTTGCGGCTGCGTCGTTGCCGAACAGGTCCTGAGCTTCCGCCGCGACGTCCTCACCACGCACCGAAACGTTGGTCCGGGGGGCGGGCATCGAATCCGCCGAACGCTCGTGCAGACTGTCCAGCGCCGATTGGTCGGCGGCGGAATCCTGCTCCACACGCGCCAGGGCGGTACCAAGCTGCACCGCGGAACTGTCCCCCTTCGTTGGGGAAGTTGTCGCCGCCGTGGAGGTTGACGCCGCGGGAACGGGAGATACGGGAGCCGGAGGAATATGTGCGCCACCGCAGGCGGCGAGCGCCGCTGCGCCAAGCACCAAGATCGAAGCAACCGCGAGATGTTTCATCGTGTGGCCAAGTAGTTCCCAAGTAAACGGTTCGTCGCATTCAAGACTGCAAGCGCCGCGCCGCGGGCGGGATCGACCTCCGTGAGGCACGACCCAACCAGTCGCGTGGCTTCCTTCGCGCGCGCTGACAGCGAAACAATCACAACTGTCGCATCGAACGCACGCACGGCTTTCACGCCCAGCAATTCAAACGTCACATTCGGGCTGACTGCCTGCTCCAGGGCGTTCACCGCCGCAACGGCGCAGCAGCGGAGCTCACCGGTTTGTGAGGTCACGCCGTCGCATGAGCCTTCGAAGCGGCGGCCGTCAGACCAGGTCAGCACGACCTTGGCACGACAGCGTCCATTCGCCAGCCGCTGAAAGCCGAACTCCTGAAACCGCAGCCGCTCCTCGGACACGTATGACCCTCACTCGAACCGGACTTCGATCTGCTGCTTCTGCGCGGCGTCCTGCGCCGCCTCGACGACGTCCACCTCGAGCCTGGGCCGCCCCTGTTCGTCACGCTCCGCTGAGATGACGAGAATGAGCCCGCTGTCGAATTCCACCTTTACGTGCCGCACGTCGGAGCGCGCGGTCACCTGCTTGACCGTCTCGCCCCGGAGCCGCGTCACCGCCAGGACGACGCGCCGCAGATCCTGCACCTTGGCGGTGCTCACGCGAGGCACTCCGCGAGAAGCTGCGAGAGCGCAGCGTCGGGAATTCGCTCGGCCTGGATGAACAACGACGACTTCGAGGTGGCCTCCAACGGGTACGGCGTCCAAAACGAGCGGCGCCTTCCGGGGAGAGCCTCAGACGCAGCGCGGAACGACAAAACCAACTGCCATGCAGCCGTATTCGCGCGACGCTCGGCGACCGCGTCCACGTGCCAAACCTGGTCCCCGTGCGCGATCACTCGCCATGACATGGCTCACCTCGAGTGGGGGAACGAGCGCAAAGGGCCCTCAATATGAGGGTTAGCTATAGCAACGTCAATGGTTTAAGCCTATTTCAGTCGTCGCGCGTGACGTAGGCGCGAAAGCGGGTAGCGAGGTCCCGCGTGACAGGCCCGGAAACGCCCTTCCCGATCGCCCGACCGTCGAGCTTGGAGATCCCGATGACCTCGGCGGCGGTTCCGGTGAGAAACACCTCCGACGCCGTGTAAAGGTCGTACCGGTTCATCGGCAGTTCTTCGATGGCGTAGCCGGCTTCACGACCGAGCTCGATCACCGTGTCGCGCGTGACGCCGCGCAGGATGCCCGCGTAGGGCGGAGGGGTCTTGAGTGTGCTGTTGGACACCGCGAACAGATTCATGCCGCTCGCCTCGGCGACATACCCGGCCGAGTCGAGCATGATCACCTCGTCCACGGCGGCGGCAATGCCTTCGACCTTGGCGAGAATGTGGGAGAGGTAGTTCAGCGACTTCACCCGTGGAGACAGCGACTCCCGATGCAGAATCGGGGTGGCGGCTGTCAATGCGGTCAGACCTTTTTCATACCGGTCCTGCGTCCACAGCTTGATCGTGTCGAAGATGCAAAAGACGGTGGGCTTGGCGCACTTCCGAGGATCCAGCCCAAGGTCCCCGACGCCGCGGGTGACCACCAGGCGAATGTAGTTGTCCTTGATTCCGCTTTTCGCAACGCCCGCTTCCACCATGCGCGCCACGGCGTCTTGCGCCATGGGGATTTCGAGCCAAATCGCTTTTGCCGAGGCGTACAAACGCTCGAGGTGGGCGTCCAGGCGGAAGACCCGGCCGTCGTAAGCACGGATGCCCTCGAAGACCCCGTCACCATATAGAAGACCGTGGTCGAACACAGAAACGACCGCGGCGTCGCGGTCGTACCATTTCCCATCGATCCAGACGATAGAGGGCATCGAGGGAAATGTGCCTCCGATGCCCTCGCCTGACAACGGGGTCTTTAGGGCCTAGTGATATCGTAATTCACCTCGACGAATGGCGCAGCGGCGCGCGGGCCGCCGTAACGGTGGACGATTACGAGCGCGGCGTCAGGAGCCACGATAAGGGATGATGCGGAATGGCATATGCAGCGGTGATGAAAGGCCGCGTCGGAGTGGGCATGAGCCGGCTGGGGATCGAACCCAGGACCTACGGATTAAAAGTCCGTTGCTCTACCAACTGAGCTACCGGCTCCTGACAACTGCAAGCTCGTCAAAGCTAAGACGTCGAAGGAAGGCGTCAAAGTGACTTCGACGTTTTCTTGATTGGACCCCATTCATTTGACGCCTTCCATTTGACGTCTTTACCTTCCAGCTCATGCCTTCGACACCGATCGCCAGTGTCTCCGATACAGCCCGATGGGTCGCCGTGTACCGTGCCATGGAGAGCGAGCGGGCAGACGCCATTTTCCACGACCCGTACGCTCGGCGTCTAGCCGGCCCTCACGGTGAGCAGATCCTGGCCGCCATGCCTCAGGGGCGTCGATGGGCATGGCCAATGGTGGTCAGAACTGCAGTCATGGACGAGATCATCTTGCGGCTCGTCCAGGCCGAGCGGGTTGATACGGTCCTCAATCTGGCGGCTGGCTTGGACGCGAGGCCGTACCGTCTCGATCTGCCCAAAGACCTGCACTGGATCGACGTGGACCTCGAGGGCATCCTGTCGTACAAAGAGTCGGCGCTCAGCAGCGACAAGCCGCGGTGCCATCTCGAGTTTGTCCGCGCCGATCTCACCGATCACGCCGCGCGCCACGCGCTGTTTCAGCGCGTCGGCCCCAACGCCAAACGGGCGCTCGTCATCTCGGAGGGACTGCTCGTCTACCTCAAACCAGAAGACGTTACGTCGCTCGCGCGCGATCTCGCCGAACAGGCGGCATTCCGCTGGTGGCTGATCGACCTCGCATCACCCGCACTGCTGCAGTTTCTGAAGCGGACGTGGGGGAACCAGCTGCGTTCGGGCAATGCCCCGATGCTGTTCGCGCCCGCCGAGGGGACCGCGTTCTTCGCGCCCGCCGGCTGGGCGGAGGCGGAGTACCGGCCGATTCTGGACGAGGCGCTCAGGCTGCAGCGTGCGCCCAAGATGGCCTGGTTGTGGCGATTGCTCGCCGCGTTCGCATCGAAAAAGCGCCGGGCGGAGTTCAAACGGTTCTCCGGAGTCGTCCTGCTCAAACGCCCAGCCCAGGGTACTCCGTGACCCTCACTCCGTGGCGTCCGCTCTGCGTGCTCGGCATCGCTGCCTGCGCCGCTCCGAAGCTCTCGACCAAGACCTCGACGCCGCGCGTTGTCACCATCACGGCAACCGACTATGCGTTTGGCGCACCGGACACCATCCCTGCCGGCCTGACGACGTTCCGCCTGCTCAATCCGGGCCGGGAGCCGCATCAGGCCGTCATCGCCGGAGCCCCAGACAAGACGTTCCCCGAGATCGAGCGCGCGCTGGTCGCCGCCGAGCCGAGCATGCTGGACTGGCTGACGTTCCCCGTGGGCGCGGGCGCCGTCGGCAGCGGAGACAGCTCGATCGTGACGGCCGAAATGCCGCCGGGCAATTATCTGGTGTTGTGTTACATCCCGAGTCCGGACGGGAAGCCGCACGTCGTGAAGGGGATGTATCGAAGGCTGGTGGTGGTCTCTGCCGCCCCTGCCGCTGTCGGCGCCGACGAACCGAAGGCGGATGTGACGGTCACGCTTTCCGATTACGCGTTCGCGCTCTCAGCACCACTCAGCGCCGGCACGCACACGATTCGCGTAGAGAACAGCGGATCCCAGCTGCATGAGCTGACCATCGAGCGTCTCGAGCCGGGGAAGACCCTCGCCGACTGGCAGCAATGGGTGGCCGATAGCATGCGCGGCACGCCTCCCACCGAGCCGGCGGGCGGAGTCACGGGTCCAACCAAAGGAAAAGTCGCCTGGCTGACGATTACGCTGCAGCCGGGCAATTATCTGCTGAATTGCTATGTGCCCGACGTGAAAGATGGAATGCCGCACTTCATGCATGGAATGGTGCAGGAGATAACCGTTAACTGACGACGGTAGGTGAAGCGACGGTAGGTGAAGCGACGGTCGACCGTCGTATCCCCTACCGTCGCCTTTTTCTACCGTCGCCTTTTCTACCGTCGCTTTTTCAGAACAGCCAATGCACCCCGAGCTGCGTCTGTTGCGGATCGCCAAGCCCACTGCGCAATGTGCCGTCGAAGTTGAATAGATACGTCTGCGCGGGATCCTTGAAGTTCTCCGAACCTGTCACGTTGAACATCTGCGCGATCAGCTCGAGCTTCCCGTTGCCGACGGTGAGCGGCCACGTCAGTCCGAGGTCCCATGAGAAGTAGGCGTTGTCCTTGCGCAGCGTGTTGCGCTTCAGGATGACGCCCGTAGGCGTGGTGTGCGTCGCGTCCGTGTAACAAATGCGATCCTGTGGTGTGCCGGCGCGTTGGCCGTTACCCTTGCTCGTTCCATCGCCGCACTTCTCGGAAACCGGCTGCGCTGAATACAGACTGATCCGGCTGTTCAGGAACAAGCCGCCTCCGATGTGCAGCAGCATCCAGCCGTTGAAGCGGTGCCGCTGGTCGCGATCGCTCCAGTTGTATTCCGGGCCGAGATTGTTTGCCCTCGCGTACCGGAACGTGAACGGATCGCGCTCGTTGTCGTCGTCCGCCTTGTCCCACGACAGGGTGTAGTTGATCTGGTACTGGAAGTTCGGATCGACGACCCGCTTCACGGAGAATGTGACACCGTTGTAATTCGACTTGGCGCTCGACTCGACTGTGGTCAGCGTGAAGACGCCGTTCGTGTTCCCGCCCGTCGTATCGGGAAGACCCGTGATCCACGGAAAGCCGAACGTCGAGTCGTTGCGGTTGATGAAACGCGTCAGGTGCTCGGTGCGCACATGCTCGAGACTGATCGACATGCCGAGCTGCTTGCCGGCCTGCCATTCATACGCCAGGCTGGCGCTGAGCGTCCGGGGATTTTGGAAGTTCTTGTCGAACACGAATACGTCCGGGTGGTTCACGGCATTCGGCGCCACGTTGTCAGGCAACTGGGCGTTCAAGGCAGGCACGGCACTGTTGAAATTCGAGTACGTCATGCCGATCGAGCCGTTCGTGCTGCGGCTCGACGCGAGGTTCAAGCCGGGGATTCGGGCATAGAAGACCCCCACGCTCCCGCGGAAGACCCTGCGACCGTCAGCCGCCGGATCGTAGGCAAAGCCAAACCGCGGCTGCCACATCTTTTTGTCGGACGGGATCGTCCCATCCGACGGGAACGTGCTGGTCACCCCGCCAGCGGTGACCGTCTGGCCAATGAAGGGCCCAAAGAACACCTGGGACGGCGGCGTCAACGGGTCAGGCTCGATCTGGGCTTCCCAGCGCAGTCCGTAATCCAACGTCAACTTGCTGTTTGGCTTCCACGTGTCCTGCAAGAACAGCGCGTACTCGGTCTGGGGAATGTTCTGCGTTCCGGCCTCCTGGACCGAGCGTCCGACGCCGGCCTGCTGGAGGAACAGCAGCAATCCACTGGCATCGCCGGTGCTTTGGAACGCCAGGAACGCGGGAACAGACGCGAAGATGTAGCGGGAGTTCGCAAACCCAACGAAGGTCTGAATCGAATGGACCTTGTTGTACTCGAAGCCCGCCTTGAAAAAGTGGTCACCGCGCGAGAGGGAAACGTTGTCCAGCAGCTGGGTCCGCGTGTCGTAATAGGTGACCGGCAGGAAGAACGGCATGCCGAACCGGTAGCCGTACGTGAAATCCATCGCGACGTCCGGGAACGGCCGGTCCCCGCCATCTACGCGGTTGGGGCCGAGCAGCGCGCTCCGCGGTCCCGCATACGGCCGCGGCCGGTCCTCGCGCGAAAACTGGAAGCGGAACTCGTTGGTGAGGTTTGGCTTCAGGAACGAATTCAGGCTGCCGTTGATCGCGTTGGAGTGATCCTGCTCGAGCCCGTTCGAGCTGCGGGCCCAGTGATCGTAGTCGAACGTGCCGTTCTGCTGCTCCGACCAGGTGTAGTTGTACTTGAGCGACAGGTTATGACGGGCCGAGAGCCGGAAGTCCACCTTGGCCAGGAACGCCCGCGCATCGTTGGTCCGGTCAATCGCGCCGTAATCACCGGCCAATGCGCCCCCGTACGCGGTATCCATCCACGCCCGTAACAGCGGATCGATCCGGTTTGGATCGGTCTGCTTGGTCTCATCGTAGATCTGCTGGTCATATGCGACGAAGAAGAAGGCGCGGTCTTTCTTGATCGGCCCGCCCAGCGTGAACCCGAACTGGTGCTGGGTAAAGTCCGGCGCCGGCAGAACGTCGCTCCCATGGTGCGGCTGGCCCGAAAGCGCGCCGTCCTTTCCATAATAGTGGAGGGAGCCGTGCAGTTGGTTCGTGCCTGTCTTCGTCACGACGTTGACGAAGCCCCCGCCCGAGCGCCCGAATTCCGCATTGGCGCCCGACGAGGTGACCACGATCTCCTGCACTGCGTCGAGGTTGAACGTGAACGGCGGACGCTGGCCGCCCCGC
>WNEN01000031.1_pt1 | contig 23827 bp, 22 predicted proteins | sample 5399951 | NCBI WGS metagenome assembly WNEN01 (sample SAMN13153327, study PRJNA577476) | soil metagenome | isolation source: 20 cm grassland meadow soil 5 days after 1st rain plot 2 | place: USA:California | collected 2015-09-21
TGCACGTAGCCTCGAGAGCCGTTCAAGCCTTGCTCTTCGCCGCTCCAATGTCCCACCAGAATCGTGCGCCGCGGGTTCGGATAGACCTGTTTCAGGATCCGCATCGCTTCCATCATCGTGATCGTGCCGGTGCCGTTGTCGGTGGCGCCGGAGCCGCCGTCCCATGAATCAAAGTGTGCCGACAGCATCACGTACTCGTTCGGCGACTGGCTGCCCTTGATCTCACCGATCACGTTGAAGACGGGCACTTCGCCGAGCGCCTGCGATTCGGCGCTCAGCTCGACGACGGGGGCCTGCTTGTTCTGGGCGAGCCGGAAGAGCAAGCCATAGTCCTCGCAGGCGATGTCCAGCACGGGCGCGCGGTCGGTGTAGGCCTGGAAGACTTTCTGGACGCCCCAACCTTGCGACCAGAAGCTGCCGATGATGCCCGCCACGCCGGCGGCTTCGAGCCGGCGCGACAGCGCGGCGGCAGCCGACACGCCGCCGCCCGTGACGTAGCCGGTATGCTGGAGCCGCTGTTGCCATGCCTGCTGGGCCGCGGTGCGCCGGGCTTTCATGGAGTCGGCCGTCGACTGCGTGGCCCACTTTTCCCAGCTGTCGTCGGGCCGGCAGGTCGGCTGCGCGAAGGAGATCAGCACAAACTTGCCCTTCGCTTGCGGCAGCCAGGCGACCAGGGCGGCGCTGTCGGCCACGTCGGGCAGAATCACGACGGGCGCGCGCAGCGGTTTTCCGCGCGGTGTCGGCGGGCTCCAGGCCAGCATCGTGCCTTCGAGCGTGCGGACGCGGGGCGAGACGAGGTCGATGTGCGTCGGGCCCCGGCGCCATCCGCGCCAGGTGCCGTACTGCTCTTTGCGTGCGGTGATGCCCCAGCCGCCGTACGTCGTCACCACCCAGTTCTGCGCGGCGTTCATGCCGGGCGATCCGGTCAGACGCGGGCCGAGCGAGTCGAACAGCACCTGCGCAAGCCGCGGAAGATCGGAGCTGTCGGTTTCAATCGCCCAGATGCGGCGCAGCACAGGATCGTCGACGGCGAAGCCCGAGGGTTGCGGAAACTGCGCGGCGGCGATTGTAGTGACAGCTGCGGCCAGGGAGAGGGCGGACAAAAGGACTCGCACGAGGCAGCTCCTGGTGGATACGGTGGAGTGAGAAGTCTGCGTGGTTAGGCGGTGCAGTGGAAGACCGTGCGCTAGAGCAAACGAATCCTGTACCGCACCTCGGCAACCGATGTCTTCGGGTAGGTGCCTGCACCGCCGTCGGCCTTAAACCCCATCCGTTCATAGAACTGCCGCGCCTTTCGGTTCTCTTCCAGAACCCACAGTGTCACGTCGGTGAAATCGCGCCGGCGAAACTCCGCAAACACCTCGTCGAGCAGCAGGCGCCCGTATCCTCGGCGGCGCAGATGCGGCAGTACATGCAGCGAGGGGATCTGCCCGACGCGGGTGCGATCATCCTCAGGATCGCGCGTGGGGATCATTTGGCAGAAGGCGACGGTCTCACCGTCCTCTTCAATCAGAAACACCGGCCATTCGCGATCGGCGATCCGTTCAGTCCAAAAAGCGGTACGATAGGCGAGGTCGGTCCGCGCGATGACGTCATCGGGCATGATCCCGCGGTAGGCGACATTCCACGACTCGACATGAATGCGTGCCACCGCTCCGACGTCAGCGGCGTCCGCGCGCCGGATCAGCGGCCCCCGAGTTTGGCTTCCCAGTCCTCGAGCGATCGTGGCCAATCCTCCTTGAGCAGTCGCGAAAGCGAGCGGTCCGCGAGCACGCGGCCACCGGTCTGGCAGATCGCGCAGTAGTTCGCTTCGTTGTCGGCGTATCGGACGCGCTGAATCGGAGATCCGCAGACGGGACAGGGTTCCTTGTAGCGGCCGTGCACCGCCATTCCTTCTTTGAACGCGCTGACTTTCTCCGGGAACTTCGCGCCGTTCTTTGTTTCGGCGCGGAGCTTCTCGATCCAGAACCGCGTCGTCCTCCGCACGGCTTCGTGCAATCGCGCGACTTCGGGGTCCGTCAATTTCCCGGTAAGCTGAAACAGCGACAGCCTGGCGGCGTGCAAAATCTCATCGGACAACCAGTTGCCGATACCGTCGAACAAATGCGGATCGGTGAGCGCACGCTTGAGCGTATGTGACTCGGACTGCAGTCGTGCTTTGAACGTTCCGAGATCTGCGGCCAGGACGTCGAGACCACCGGGATCGTGCGCCGCGAGTCCCGCCTCACCGTCCACGAGATGTAACGAGGCGCGTTTCTTGGGACTCGCTTCCGTGAGCAGCAGCGTGCCGGTGGGGAAGTGGAACGAGCCAAGCCCGACCTTGGCCGGAGCGCTCGTTCCCTCAGGCCGCCACTTGAAGCGTCCCGCGATCATGAGATGGAAAACGAGGAAGAGTTTGCCCTCCATCTCCCACACAATGCGCTTTCCGATCCGTCTCACGGCCACCACGGTGCGGCCTTCGGCCGCGCCGAGCGGCGGATCGACGGTTCGCAGCAGCGACGGGCTGACGATCTTGACGCGCTCGAGCGGCTGGCCGACGATCCGGGGCGTCAGTGCCTCGAGGTAGATCGTGATGTCGGGGAGCTCCGGCATAGCCGGATGCTATCTACTGAAATACCTGTAGCGCTACCTCCACTCGTCCAAATGGCGCGCTCACCTGCACCCCCTGCACGAGCTGTTTCACCTTCGAAAACATGTCGCGCGCGATCGCCACGCCCTCGGCGAGCGCCGCTTCCTTGCCTTTTTCCTGCGCCGTGCGCATGCGCTGCAGCACCTCGTCCGGCACCGAGACGCCCGGTACCTCGTTCGCCAGGAACTCCGCGTTGCGCAGCGAGATCAGCGGCCACACCCCTGCGACGATCGGCGTCTTGAACTGTTCGACCTTCGCGAGGAACGCTTCGAGCTGGCGCACGTCGAACACCGGCTGCGTCACGGCGAACTCCGCGCCCGCTTCCACCTTCCACGCAAAGCGCGAGAGCTCGCGATCCTGATCGACGGCGCCCGGATTCACCCCGACGCCGATCGCCCACTTCGTGGCGCCGCCGAGCGGATTATTGCCCGGATCGAGGCCCTGGTTGAGCCGATAGACGAGGTTGGCCAATCCGATCGAGTCGATATCGAACACGGCGGTGGCTTCGGGATACGGGCCCATCTTCGGCGGGTCGCCGGTAATAATGAGAATGTTGCGCAGTCCCGCGGCGTGCGCGCCGAGGATGTCGGAGAGCATGCCGAGCAGGTTGCGGTCGCGGCAGCAGTAATGGATGACCGTCTCGATCCCGACTTCCCGCTCGATCAAAATCGCGGACGGCAGCACGCCCATGCGGCTCTGCGCGCGCGGACCGTCGGGCACATTGACCGCGTCCACGCCCGCCGCCTTGAGCGCGCGGCACTGGTCGAGCATCGGTTTGGGATCGATGCCTTTGGGCGGCACGATCTCCACGCTCGTCACGAGCTCTCCGCGCGCGATCTTTGCGCCCCAGCGGGACTTGTCGACGAGGGGCACCGGCTGCACGTCGGGCGCGGCCCGCACCTGGCCGCGCGCCACCACGACACTCGGGTGGCGCGGCACCACGCTCGCGACGTAATCGCGGATCTTCTTGATATGTTCCGGAGTCGAGCCGCAGCAGCCGCCGACGAAGCGCGCGCCGGCTTCGATCATGCGGCGCGCGTAGCTCGCCATGTACTCGGGGGAGGCGAGATAGATCTTCCGGTCGCCGACGTCCTTGGGCAGCCCGGCGTTCGGTTGTGCCGAGATCGGTTTGTCGGTCGCCTTGACCATTTTCTCGACCGCTTCGAGCACACCGGCCGGACCGACCGAGCAGTTTACGCCGATCACATCGGCGCCCCACTCGGCGAGCTGCTTGGTGAACGTCTCGGGATCGGTGCCGTAATAGGTGAGGCCGTCGGTGCCGACCGTCATCTGACAGATGACCGGCAAGTCCGACGCGGCGCGTATGGCTTTGAGTCCGGCGTGGATTTCCTCGAGGTCGCTGAACGTCTCGAGGATGAAGCCGTCCACGCCGCCCGACAGCAGGCCCTGCACCTGGCGCGCGAACAGCGCTTCGGCCTCCGCGCGCGACGTCGGTCCAAACGGCTCGATCCGGATGCCGAGGGGGCCTACGCCGCCGACGACGCTGGCGCGGTTGTCGGCGGCGGCGTGCGCCAGCTCCGCGGCGGCGCGATTGATCTTCTCCGTCTCGTCGGCGAGACCATAGCTGCCGAGCTTCAGAGGATTGGCGCCGAAGGTGTTGGTCTCGAGGATCTCGGCGCCGGCGCGCACGTACTCGGTGTGCACCTCTTGGACCAGCCGCGGCTGCTTGAGGTTCAGCTCGTCGTAGCAGACGTTCAGGAAGAAGCCCTTGCCGTACAGCATGGTCCCCATGGCCCCGTCAAAGACGTGGACACGGCCGTCGGCAAGAAGATCACGGAATGTCGGCAGGGAAACCCCGGCTTTTTAGCGGTTTGTTTTACGTGGCCGCAATACGCCGCAAATCGCCACGAACACGTTGTCTCGCTTCAACCTAGCCATCCCCGAAAATAATATCCAGAGTCGTGCGTACTCTTCAGTGATCATGAGCCAAATCCGCGTCGAGCAGCTGCTCGCCGAGCACACGCCGGCGCTGCGCAACTTCTTCGGAGCGCGCTGCCGCGATGACGAGTTGACGGGTGAGCTGCTGCAGGAAGTGGCGGCGCGTTTGGTGACCGCGGCGCCGCGGCTTTCGTTGAACGGGAACGCGCGGGGCTACCTGTTCCGGGTCGCTGCCAATGTGTGGCACGATCACCTCCGGCGGGATCTCGTGCGGCGCCGCGCGAGCGTGGCGCTCGAGGCGTCAGCGGCGACGACGGCGGATCCGGCGGATGCGCCCCTGCTCGAGCGAGAATTGCGTACCGCGATCGGCGCCGCGGTGGCCGCCCTGCCACCGGCACAGCGCGAGGTCGTCGAGCTCCGCCGGGAATTCGGGATCACGTTTCAGGAAATCGCCGACCGGCTGGACCGTCCGCTTGGCACGGTATTGACGCAAATGCATGCCGCGCTCGCGCGAATCAGCGCGGCCTTGGAGAGCTATCGATGATTCATCCCAGTGAAGACACGCTGCTGCTTCTCGCCTACGGAGAGCTGGCAGTCGAGCAGGCAGCCGAGCTCGAGTCGCATGTCGCCGGGTGTGAGACGTGCGGCGTGGTGTTCGCCCGGCTCGAGCGCGCGCGAGTGGCACTCGACGATGTGAGCCGGACGGTCCCGCGACGGCGACTCGATTGGGCCGCCGTTGCACTGGCCGTGGCGGCGGTGCTGGCGGTGGTGCTGCTGATGGGTCCCCGTCCCACTCCCGACCGCGCATCGCATTGGGCGCCGACGACGATGTCGCCGACGGCCGGGTATATGACGGGCGGACGGGCGATGCTGGACATCGATGCGCAACTCACGCAGCTCGAACAGGGATGGGGGAGGTCGTATGGTCGGCCGTAGGATCGGTTTCGCACTCATTCTCACCGGCGCGATCGCGTCGCTTGCGGTCGCTCAGGACCCGAATGCGCAGGAGATGCCCAACCCGCAGGCGATGCAGATGCAAATGCAACGACTCATGCAGGAGCGGCCGCGCGAAGCCGAAGCGGCGGCGCGCGCATTCCTAATGCTGGTCGCGCCAAATCTCGTCGGCACGCTCGATTCGCTGAAACCGGCGCCGGAAGCGCCGAATCAGCCGATCCTGATCATCGATGGGATCCCACAGAACACCCCTGACCAGGCCCTTGGTCAATACTGGAGCGAGGTCGCACAACTGACAGTGCAGTTCGACATGGTAGAGAAACTCAGCCAACGTGACAGCGTGCGCGCGCAACTCGTCGGCAAGATGTTTGGGCTCGAAGCGAACGCGCGCGCGCAGCAGCGAGCCTACCGCATCGCGGCGGAAGCACGGCGCCCCGCCATTCGCGGCAAGATCGAAGCACTGATTACGCAGCATTTCGATCTCGAAAACCAGCTGCGCGCCCGCGAGATCGCCGACATCGAGCGCCGACTCGCCGAGGTGCGCGCCGAGAGTCAGCGCCGGATCGACAAGCGGGCGGAGTTTATCAAGTTCGCGGTGGACGATATCATCCGGGATGCGATCAGGCCGCACTGATGGGCTAACGGCGTGGGATGTGGGGTCTGGGGTGTGGGATGTGTCACTCCCACACCGCGCGCCCCACGCAGTTAAGTTCTTCCCCATGCCCAATATCGCCTACTACCATCCCGCCATCGTCCATTTTGCCATCGTGCTCGGCATTATGGGTGTGATCTTCCGGTGGGCGTCTCTCACCGGCCGAACTCCGTTTGCCGGTCCCACTGCGGCGACGCTGTTGATTCTTGCCGCGATCGCGGCATTTCTGGCGGTGCATTCGGGTACACAGGCGCACGGGCCCGTCGAGCGCATCCCCGGCGCCCGGCAGGCCGTCATGGATCACGAGGAGGCGGGCGAGTGGGCGCGCAATGTCTTTCTCGTCATTGCGCTGATCGAGATCGTTGCACTCGGGGCACGGCGCAGAAGCATCAACGTCGCGCGGGTGGCGCTCTGGGGATCCGCGGTCATCGGTATTGCCGGTGTCGCCGCGATTATCAGGGCCGCCGACCTTGGCGGCGACCTCGTCTACAACTATGCCGGCGGCATCGGGATCCGCTCCGGCGATACCACCGACGTGACGCATCTCTATCTCGCCGGGCTGTACCAGGCGGCACAGCAGGCGCGCACCCAGCACGATAGCGCGCGAGCCGCCGCGCTATTCAGCGATATGGAACGGCAATTCCCGAACGACACGAACGTGAGGCTGCTCGTCGCCGAATCGCAGCTGCGCGACAAGCACGACCCGCGCGGCGCACTGGCCACGCTCGCTCGTCTGCCGGTACCGCCCGGGAACCGTTTCCTGGCGTCGCGCGTCGCGTTCCTGAAGGCTGACGCGTACGTGGCTGCCGGCAAGCCGGACTCCGCGCGCGCCACGCTCGAGCAGCTGCAGGCGGCGTATCCGGAGCTCGCCGAGCGCATCAGGGGCCGCATCGCGCAGATCAAATGAGCGACCTGCTCGCCGCCCGGTCGCAGATGGCGGTGTCGCTCGCGTTTCACATCATCTTTGCCGTGATCGGCATCGCGATGCCGGTGCTGATGGTCCTCGCCGAGCGCCGGTGGCTTCGCACCCGCGATCCGGTGTATCTCGATCTGGCCAAACGCTGGGCCCGCGGCACCGCGATTCTCTTTGCCGTTGGGGCCGTCTCCGGCACGGTGCTCTCGTTCGAGCTCGGGCTGCTCTGGCCGAAGTTCATGGCGCTCGCCGGCCCCATCATCGGGATGCCGTTTTCGCTCGAAGGCTTCGCGTTTTTCACGGAAGCGATCTTTCTCGGCGTTTATCTCTATGGGTGGGACAAGGTGTCGCCGCGCGCGCACCTGCTCGCGGGCGTGCTCGTGGCGGTGAGCGGCGCGGCCTCGGGCATCTTCGTCGTGATCGCGAATGCGTGGATGAACACGCCGGTGGGATTCAGGTTCGCGAACGGGATGTTCGTCGACATCGACCCCGTGGCCGCGATGCTCACCCCGGCAGCCTTTCCGCAGGTGCTGCATATGACCCTGGCGGCCTATGCCGCCACAGGCCTCGGCGTCGCGGGAATCCACGCATTCCTGATGCTCAGGCGCGGCAGGGCGTTCAATCGGGCCGCGCTGACCCTCGGACTTTTCGTCGGCGCGCCGGCCGCGGTGCTGCAGCCGATCTCGGGCGACATCGCCGCGCGCTACGTCGCGCGCAAGCAGCCGGTCAAGCTCGCTGCGATGGAAGTCCTGTATGAAACGCGGAGCGGCGCACCGATCACGATCGGTCCCGGCATCAGGATTCCGTACGCGCTCTCGCTGCTCGCCTTTCACGATCCGCATGCGGTGGTGCGGGGCCTCGACGCCGCACCGCGCGATGAATGGCCGAACGTGCGCCTCGTGCACCTGTCGTTCGACGTGATGGTCGTCCTCGGCAGCTACATGGCGGTCGTCGGGCTGTGGGCTGGATGGCTGGCGCTGCGCAGGCGGGACTTCGCCACGCAGAGGCGCTTCCTGGGGGCGCTGGCGATTGCGGCGCCGTGCGGCTTCATCTCGGTCGAAGCAGGGTGGATGGTGACGGAGCTCGGTCGCCAACCCTGGGTCATTTTCGGCGTGCTGCGCACCGCCGACGCCGTGACGCCGATGCCGGGACTGATCGTGCCGTTCTCGGTAATCACGGTGCTCTATTGTGGCCTCGCCACGATCGTCGGCATCGTGCTCTATCGGCAAATCATCCGCAGCCCGGCGGCCTAGGTGCTCACGCTTCCCAACGTCCTCGCCGGAATCATCCTCATCGCGCTTACCGCCTATGTGCTCCTCGGCGGCGCCGATTTCGGTGGCGGCGTGTGGGATTTGCTCGCGTCGGGTCCACGCAAAGCGCAGCAGCGGGATCTCGTCGCGAGGGCGATCGGGCCCGTGTGGGAGGCCAACCACGTGTGGTTGATTCTGGCGATTGTGCTGCTCTTTACCTGTTTTCCCACAGCCTTCGCGACAATCGCGATCGCGCTGCACATCCCGCTGACGCTCATGCTGATCGGGATCGTACTGCGCGGGTCGGCGTTCGTGTTTCAGAGTTACGGGGGAGGAGGTGGGCGTGTGTTCGCGACGGCGAGTCTCATTACTCCCGTGCTGCTCGGCATCTGTGTGGGGGCGGTTGCGTCGGGGGAGCTGGGAGCGGTGAGCGGGGAGAGTTTCTACGCGACGTACGTAGCGACCTGGCTCACGCCATTCGCCATCGCGGTCGGCGTCTTCGCGCTCGTGTGCTTTGCATTTCTGGCCGCGGTATACCTCACGTTGGAAGCGACCAGCGCCGAGCTGCAGGAGGACTTTCGGTGGCGCGCGATCGTCTCTGAGGTCGCAGTCGTCGCGATGGCTGCGGCAGGATTGGCCTTGTTTCAGACGGCGCCGAAGGTTCACGTCGGCATCGTGAGTCTGGCTGGCGCCGCCGCGATCGCAACATGCGGGAGCCTGTGGCGCCGGCGGTATCGCCTCGCTCGAATGGGGGCAGCGGCGCAGGTGACGTTGATCGTGCTGGGCTGGGGATTGGCGCAGTATCCCAACATCCTGCCGCCGTCTTTGACTATCGCGGCGGCCGCTGCTCCGCGAGTCACGCTGGAGCTGGCGTTAATCGCCGTTGTCGCGGGAGCGGTGGTGCTGCTTCCGTCGTTGTACTACCTGTTCAAGATCTTTAAGAGTTCAGGAAATCCATCCGCTGTGCCACCCACCACGCCGCCAGCGCGCCGGCAATAAAGCCAAGCACGCCTCCGAAGGGGCCAAACAGCTTGCTGCCTGCCGCGCCGACCAAGGTACCGACGATGAAGCTGACGAGGGCCTTGAGCAATTGCATTCAGTCCTCCAGCAAGTGGATCGCCGCCGCCGTCTCGATTCCCGAAATAACGACGGTCTTGCGGCGACTCGATAATCCCACCGTAATCGTGATCGCGCTGCGAGGAATCTGCAGTCGCTCGGCGAGAAAGCGAATCAGCTCATCGTTGGCCGCGCCGTCCGCAGGAAGCGCGGCGATTCTGATCTTGAGCGCATCGCCGTAGCGTCCGGCCACGGCGCTGGCCGACGCGCGTGGCACGATGTGCAAGACGAGCCGGGCGGTCAGGAGAGGAGCGGAGCGAGGAGGAGCTGGTGCAAAATACTGAGCAAAAATACGGCGATAATCGGGCTCAGGTCCCAGCCGCCGACAGGCGGAATAACGCGGCGCAGCGGCTCGACCAGCCAGTCGGTGAGGATATAGGCGGGCCGAATCCATTTAGAATGGCGGTACATCCCAAACCACGCGGCAATGACGCGCACGATCAGCGCGGCGAACAGAATCTTGTATGCGAGATCGATGACCAGCGCGACGGCCTGGCGCGGTCCCGCCGTCGCCGCCGCATGCGCGATCAGGACAGTCGAGAGCAGCCATCCGGTCACCGAGAGCAGCACGATCCCCGCGACCGCCGTGGCCACGACGAGCCAGCCGCCTGCGTGCACCGGATTGCCGCCCATGCGCACGAGCCGCCGCTCGACCGGCCGGATGATGGGCTCGGTCACTGCGCGCAGCGCGCGGCCGAGCACGCCGAAGGGCGAAACGCGCCGCGTGCGGATGAGCCAGGAGCCGAAGGCGATGAGCGCGGCGACGGCGACGAGACCGAAGACCGTGTAGCGAAAGACTTGCATGCGCCAAAATCTAAGGCGTGGGGTGTGGGATGTGGGATGTGGGCAACACGCAGCACAAGGATGTCCTGCGCGCAAAAGGGATTACCGATTGCCGGATGGCTGGGTGCATCCCTTCCTCATGTATGGATATCAATCCTTGCAGGCCTGGAAGCGCGCGGATGCTGCCGTTGAGGTTGTGCTAAGAGCACTCGAGACCAAGAATCATCCTAAGACGTTCGCGATTTTCGATCAAATCCGAAGGGCGACGATTTCGGTTGCTGCGAACATTGTCGAGGGGTATGCGCTGGGGACGGTGCCGCTATACCGGAAGCATCTGCGAATCGCGTTTGGATCGGCCGCGGAAGCTGAATACCTTGTGCGGAAGCCGCTGCCTCGATTTGAGTAGTGTCGTCCCACATCCCACACCCCACATCCCACGCAGTTCAGGTTCCATATGCGGCGGCGACGATGCGCTCCTGCTCGACCTTGTGAGCAGCAGGATACCCCTCCGCGGGACTCGAGCGCTCCGGCCGCGAGACATCGAGCAGCGCGACGCCCTGCGGCAGCACGTCGCGGATCTTGGGCAGCACGAATTTCCGCGCGCCCATGTTGCGCGGCTCCTCCTGCACCCAGACGACTTCCTTGAGATTCGGGTAGCGGCGCGCGTATTCGCCGATTTCGGCGGCGGGGAAGGGATAGAGCAACTCGACGCGTCCGATCTTGACGTGCGCCGCGTCCGCGCGGCGCGGCGACGCGATGACATCGTAGTAGACCTTGCCGCTGCACAGGACCAGTCGGGTCACTTTCTCGGGCCACGTGCGGTCCCGGTCCCAGAGCACGGCGCGGAATTTTCCGAGCACCAGATCGTCGAGCTGCGACGCGGCGGCGGGTAGCCGCAGCAGGCTTTTCGGCGTCATCACGACGAGCGGTCGAATCTCCGTGTGCAGCGCCTGGCGGCGCAGCAGGTGGAAGTACTGCGCCGGCGTCGTGCAGTTCGCCACGCGGATGTTGCCCTCGGCGCCGAGGGCCAGGAAGCGCTCGAGCCGGGCGCTCGAGTGCTCCGGCCCCTGGCCTTCGTAGCCGTGGGGCAGCAGCAGTGTGAGCCGCGAGGTCTCGCCCCACTTGGCGAGCCCCGCGATGAGGAACTGGTCGATCACCACCTCGGCGCCGTTCGCGAAGTCGCCGAACTGCGCTTCCCACAGAATCAACGCGTTCTGCGCTTCGACGGCGTAGCCGTACTCGAAACCGAGACAGGCGTACTCCGAAAGCGGGCTGTTGTAGAGCTCGAACGGCGCGGCCGCGCCGGCAAGCTTCTGAATCGGCGTGTAGCGATCGCCGGTATTGACGTCGTGCAGCACGAGATGCCGCTGGCTGAAGGTACCGCGCTCGGTATCCTGTCCGGTCAGACGAATGGGCGTGCCTTGGCTCAGCAGCGACGCGAACGCCAGCGACTCCGCGTGTGCCCACTCGATGCCTTCCTTGGAGGTGAGTCCGCGGCGGCGCTCCAGCTGCTTGTGGAGCTTCGGATGAATCGTGAAGCCGTCCGGCACCGCGAGCAGGGCGTCGTTGAGGCTGGTGAGGACGTCCGCGGTCACGGCCGTCGCCGGCTCGCTCGCCGGCCTCGGGGTGATGCGCTGCGTATCTTCGGCGCCTTGCGCCGCGCCCGATTTCACCGACTGCTGAATCGTCGTCAGGTGCTGGTATGCGGCCTCGGCGTCCGTGTCGGCCTGCGCCGCGTTCACGACGCCTTCCTGCGCGAGCTGCGCCGCGTACTTCTGACGCACCGGCGGCGTCTGCTTGATGCGCTCATACATCAGCGGCTGCGTGTATGCCGGCTCATCGGCCTCGTTGTGCCCGAAGCGGCGGTAGCCGACGAGATCGATCACGACGTCGCCGTGGAATTTCACGCGGTACATCATCGCGAGCCGCACGGCCGCGAGGCAGGCCTCCGGATCGTCTGCGTTTACGTGGATGATGGGCGCGTCGAAGCCTTTCGCGAGATCGCTCGAGTAATCGGTCGAGCGTCCTTCCTTGGGGTCGGTCGTGAATCCGATCTGATTGTTGAGGATGACGTGGATCGTTCCGCCGGTCGTATAACCGTCCAGCCGCGCGAGATTGAACGTCTCGGCGACGACGCCCTGGCCCGCGAACGCGGCGTCGCCGTGCAGCAGCACCGGCAGCGCGACGTCGCGGTCGTGCTTCGCTTCTCGCGTCTGGCGATCGGTCTGATCGGCGCGCGTGCGGCCTTCGACGACAGGATTGACCGCCTCGAGATGGCTTGGATTGTGTGACAGCGTCACGGCGACGTCCTTGCCCGTCGAGGTCTTGTACGTCCCCTCGGCCCCGTGGTGGTACTTCACGTCGCCGGTGCCGGCGGTCCCGCCTTCGGTGTCTGGCGTCTCTTCGCGCTTGCCGCCTTCGAATTCGGCGAAGATGGTCTCGTAAGGCACGTTCACCACGTGCGCCAGCACGTTGAGCCGTCCGCGATGCGCCATTCCCATCACGGTCTTGCGCGTGCCGTGCGCCGCGGCGAGCTCGATCGTGAAATCGAGCATGGGCACGGTCATGTCGAGCCCTTCGATCGAAAACCGCTTTTGGCCGAGGTATGCCTTATGAAGGAAGCGCTCGAATGAGTCGACCGCGGTGAGGCGCGCGAGCAGCTGGCGCTTGCCGTCGGCCGACAGCGGGCGCCGGTGCTCGCCCGATTCGATCACTTGCCGCAGCCAGACGCGTTCTTCGTGGCCGCCGATGTGCTCGACTTCGTACGCAATCGTGCCGCAGTAGGTCGCGCGCAGTGCCGGCAACGCTTCCGCGAGCGTCGTGCCGGTGACATAGATGCGCAGCACTTCGGCGGGAATGCGCGCCATGATCTCCGGCGTGAGTCCCAGACGGGCCGGATCGAGTGACGGATCGCCGGGCGGCTCGCTGCCGAGCGGGTCGAGGTGCGCGGCGAGGTGGCCGAAGTTGCGGTGCGCGCGAACGAGGGCGTAGGCGGCAGCGACATGCCTCAAATCGTCGATACTCGTCTGTGGGAGAGTGGAGATGGGAGATGTACTTGGCGGCGCCGGAGCGGGTTGCGGCGCAGCGGAGCGTACCTCTCCCTTCTCCCCGCTCCCAATTGCTTCCACGCTTTCAGTGACCAGCTCGTAGAACCGTTCCTCGCCCTGCAACAGGGAATCGAGGGAGCGGAGAAACATCCCCGACTCCGCCCCCTGGATGATCCGGTGGTCGTAGGTGCTCGTGATCGTGATGACTTTCGCGCCGGCGATATCGCGGATCGTACCGGTCGCGATGATCGAGCCCTGGCCTTTCATGAGGCGTGGAACCGATGCCACGGTGCCGAGCGTGCCGGGATTGGTGAGCTGGATGGTGCCGCCCGCGAAGTCGTCAGGCATCAAACGGTTCGTGCGTGCTTTTTCAACGAGCGCTTCGTAGGCCGCATGGAAGGCCGCGAAGTCCATTCCTTCGGCGTGTTTGATAACGGGCACGACCAGCGCCCTGCTTCCATCCTTCCTCTCGACGTCGACCGCGAGGCCGAGGCCGATGGCGCCGGGATCGACGCGATGCGGCTTGCCGTCGATCTCCTGGAACACGTGCGTCATCACCGGGAATTGCTTGGCGGCCTGAACGATTGCGTAGCCGATCAGGTGGGTGAACGAAATCTTCTTGCCGCGTGCGGCGAGCTGCGCATTCAGCGCCTTCCGGCGGTCGTTCAGCGTGTTGGCTGAGATGTCGCGGAAGGAGGTCGCGGTCGGGACGGTGAGTGAGTCCGTCATGTTGACCACGAGCCGGGCGGCAGGACCGGTGATCGGAGTCGCACCCCTCGGGAAAGGGGAGATGGGAGATGTACTATCCGGCGCGCCGGATCGTACCTCTCCCTTCTCCCTTCTCCCAGCTACATCGGAGCGTTCGGAAGGAATGACGGGAAGCTGCGCGAGCTTCCCGTTCTCAAACAGCTCGCGCCACTCCGGACCGACGGCGGTCGGATCGCGGAGCCACTCCTCGTACATGACCTGCACGAAGGCGGCGTTGTGCGTACCGAAAACGAATTCGCTCACGGGCTGGAATCTAACGTATCTTATCTGACAGAATGGTTTTACTCTCTCTCTCGCTCGTCCTGCTGCAAGCTCAAGCACTACCGGCCTCCCTCAGAGCCAGAATCGAAGCGCGCATTGCGCAGGCTCCCGCACGGGGGGTCGGCGTCTACTATCGAGACCTGACGAGCTCGGACTCGCTGACCGTCGGCGCCCTCACGCGGTTCCACGCGGCGAGCACGATGAAGATCCCGGTCATGATCCAGCTGTTCCGCGACCGGGACGCGGGACTGTTGTCACTCGATGATTCCATCACCATCACGAACACGTTTCAATCGATCGTCGACAGCTCGCCCTACCAGCTCGACGTCACCGATGACTCAGACTCGTCGCTGTACAAGCGCCTCGGCCAGCGCGCGCCGATTCGCGAGCTGATCGAGCTGATGGAAACGGTGTCGAGCAACCTCGCCACGAATCTGCTGATCACTAAAGTGGACGCGAAGCGCGCGAACGCCACGGCGCACGCGCTCGGCGCCGACTCGATCCTGGTGCTCCGCGGCGTCGAAGACGGCAAGGCGTATCGGGCCGGGTTGAACAACACGACAACCGCCCGTGATCTCGGTATGCTACTCGCGGCGATCGCGACCGGCAAAGCCGCCGCGCCGGCTTCGTGCCGGGAGATGCTGGAGACTCTCGGAAGGCAGCATTTCAACGAGGGCATCCCGGCGGGACTGCCGGCGGGCACCACCGTGTACCACAAGACGGGCTGGGTGGGGCAGGTGGTGTATCACGATGCGGCCCTCGTGGAAGCGCCGCATGGCGGGAAGTACGTGCTGGTCGTAACGACGGGCGGGATTCAGAAAGACGACGACGCGCACGCGCTGGTGCGGGACATCTCGAAGCTCATCTTCGACTCTCGGAGGTGACATGAAACTGATTACGACCATCGTGCGGCAGGAGCGCCTGCCGGAAGTCAAGGCGGCGCTGTTTCGCGCCGGCATCACCGGCATCACGCTGAGTCGCGTGAGCGGCCACGGGGGCGAGCACGAAATCGTCAGCCAGTATCGCGGCACCACCCTCGTCATGGAATTCCATGAGAAGGTGAAGATCGAGATGGTCTGCTCGGAGCCGTTCGTGCAGCCGTGCATCGACGCGATCCTGTCGTCCGCCAGGACCGGCGAGGTCGGCGACGGCAAGATCTTCGTGCAGCCGATCGAGCGGGTGATCCGCATTCGGACCGGCGAAGAGAACAATGAGGCGCTCACCGCGGTGAACGCCACCGCGGTTCAGCAGGCGGCGTTACGCGCTGCCGACGAGCCATGAGTTGGCGGGAGCGGGTGGCGCGCGCTAGGGCAATCTAGGTGGATCGGTCACACGCGCCGGCGATGCGATACTCGTACTGACAGAGCCGATGCCGATCTGTCCCTGCTCGTTGTTGCCCCAGCAGTAGGCCGCGGCATTAAAGCTCAGCCCGCAGGCGTGGTTCGAGCCCGAGATGAAGGCCTGGAAGTAGTGGCCCGGCGCCGAGGCGATCGGTTGCAACGCGCAGGGGACAAAGTTGCTCGATCCTGGTTGCGTCACGCACCGATCGTGGCTGACAGCGGCCAGCTGGTTTTCGTCGTTGGCTCCCCAACACGACAGCCGGCCATCGACATCGAGCGCGCAGGAGTGCCGTACTCCCAGGCTCACCGACAGATAATGTCCCGCCCCCGCGACATGTTGGGGCGTGAACTGGTTGTGGGACGCTGGAAGCCCGGTGCCCAATAGCCCGAAATCGGTAGATCCCCAGCAATAGGCCTCGCCGCCCGTCGTTACGGCGCAGGTGTGCCACGCGCCACCGGCGATGGATTTGAATTTCAGACCGCCGGCGACCGGCTCCGGAAGCGCGCTGGAGTACACACTGTCGCCGCTGCCCAGCATACCGAAATTGTTGGCGCCCCAGCAGTACGCGTCATCGGTCGATGTGATTCCACAGGTGTGGTAATTGCCGGCGGCGATCAGTTTGAACGTGTGCCCGCCGGCAACGGGCACTGGCGTGCCCACTGTGGTTGCAGCGGTATCGTAGCCCACTTGTTTCAGGTTATTGTCGCCCCAGCAATAGGCCGCGCCTGCGTCGGTCAGCGCGCAGGTATGAATGACGCCCGCCGTAATCGCGCGAAATGTACGTCCACCGGCGACCGCGACTGGTTCGGGTGCACTAGACGTCCCCGCCTTGCCTAGCTGGCCATTCCCCCCCTCACCCCAGCAGTACGCGGTTCCAAGCGCGGTGAGAGCGCAGGTGTGATCCCTGCCGGCAACGAGTTGCGTGAACGCAAAGCCGGTCGACACGAGTTGCGGCAGCGAGTCGCGGAGTTCGGTGCCGCCGCTCCCGAGCTTCAGGCTGCTGTTACTCCCCCAACAGAAGGCGGTGGAGTCCTCGACCAGGGCGCAGGTGTGATCGTCGCCGGCCGCGAGGACGGTGAACCGGCCGGATACTTCGGGGACCAGCGGTTCAGCGCAGGCGGATGCTCCGAGGAAGCAGGCGAGTACAAGCGTGCGAGGGCGCATTGGAGACTTGGCGAGATGTCGGGCTTCATGATATGTGGCCGATGGGCGTGGCGGAACCCGGGCCGCCCTAAACGTCACAATTCAGCTGACGCGCCGAGTCTTCCTTCTCATGAAGTCCATGAGGATGAACTGGCCCAGCGTCATCGTGTTGGTGAAGTAGGCCTTGCCGCGGCAGATCGCCGAAACTTTCTTCACGAACTCCACCAGGCTGCGGTCGCGCGCCAGCATGAATGTGTTGATCAGGATGCCCGAACGGCGACACAGCGCGACTTCGCGATAGGTCGCCTGGAGGATGTGCGGGTCCAGGCCCATTGAATTCACGTAGATCCGGCCGTCGGGCTGTGTCAGCGCTGACGGTTTCCCGTCCGTGATCATGATGATCTGCCGCATGTCCTTGCGCTGGCCCATCAGGATGCGACGCGCGAGCTTGAGTCCCTCGGTTGTATTCGTGTGATATGGTCCCACCTGCGCGTGCGCGAGCTGCGCCAGCGGAATCTCCTCGGCCGTGTCGTGGAACAGCACGACGCGCAGCGTATCGCCCGGAAACTGGGTGCGAATCAGATGGGTCAGCGCGAGCGCGACTTTCTTGGCGGGCGTGAACCGATCCTCGCCGTACAAAATCATCGAGTGCGAGCAGTCGAGCATCAGCACCGTCGCGGACGACGAGCGATACTCGGCCTGGTGCACCATCAAGTCATCGTACTCGAGATTGATCGGCACGCCCAAGCCTTCGCGTTTCAACGCATGCGAGAGCGTGGCGTTGACGTCGAGATTGAGCGTGTCGCCGTACTCGTAGCGCTTGCTTGCCGCCTCGGCCTCGACGCCGGTCGCCAGGTGCTCGGTCTCGTGCGCGCCGAAGCTCGATTTCCCGATGCTGCCGAGCAGATACTTGAGCGTGCGGTAGCCGAGGAAGTCGATGCCCTTGTCGGTGAGATTGAACTGCACCTGTTGGGCGGCTTCTTTCGCCATGCCGCCGGGGCCAAACACCGGCTGCTGCGCGCCCGGCATCTTGGGCGCCTGCTGCAGGTTGAGGTAGCCCTCGTCGATCAGCTTCTGCACGATCTGATCGAGCAGATCGGCAAGCTGCTTTTGTAGCTCGGCATCCTTCTGGGCGTCGCCGGTCGAGTCGCCGCGCAGCACGTTGAGCATGTCGGGGGTGAGCTGGCCCGAATCCATCAGCGCCCGCAGGATCGCCTGGCGCAGTGCGTCGAGCGAGCGGTCGGGATCCTCTTCGCCGAACTCGCCCCAAAACGGATGCGAGTAGGGGCCGCCGGCAAATCCCGATTGCAACAGGAAGTCGGCGAGCTGGTCGAGCAACGCCTGCAGATTCAGCGTCTCGAGCAGACCCGGCAGGTAGCGGCTGTAGGTCGTGTAGCGCATGCGGCTACCCACAATGTCGTGCAGTCGCGACCTTTCACGCAATGACCGAGGCCACAACAAGAGCCAGACGGTACGGACTCGGGGCGCTCGCCCACCGCAACTTCCGCCTCTTCTTCATCGGTCAAGGCATTTCCCTCGTCGGCACGTGGATGCAGAACATCGGCGAGGGATGGCTGATTCTCACCCTGACCAACTCGCCGTTCTATGTCGGGTTGACCTCGGCACTCAGTTCGATCGGCGTGCTGCTGTTCAGCCTCTACGCGGGCGTGATCGCCGACCGCGTGGACAAGCGGCGAGTCATCGTCTACATGCAGGTCGCGTTCATGCTCGAAGCGCTGGCGGTCGCGGTCCTCGTGGCGACCCACGTCGTGGCGGTGTGGCAAGTCCTCGTCCTCGCCACGCTGCTCGGCATTGCCAGCGCGTTCGACATTCCGATGCGCCAGGCATTCGTGATCGAAATGGTCGGCAAGGAAGATCTGATGAACGCGATCGCGCTCAACTCGTCCCTGTTCAACGGCGCCCGCGTCATCGGCCCCGCGATGGCGGGCTTCCTGATCGGCGCGGTCGGCATCGCCTGGTGTTACTTCTTGAACGGGTTGAGCTACGTCGCGGTGATCGCGGGTCTGCTGCTGATGCGCCTGCCGTACAACCCGCGACCGCCCAAGACGACGTCGGCCTGGACCGGATTTCGCGAAGTGCTGGTCTATCTACGAAACGATCGGCGCCTCCGCGTCCTCATGATTCTGACGGCGATTTTGAGCGTCTTCGGTTTTCCCTACATCACGATGATGCCGGTTTTCGCGCGCGACGTGCTGCATCGCGGCGCGACGGGCTACGGCGCGCTCACGTCGTCGATTGGGATCGGCGCTCTCGTCGGGGCCCTGGGTGTCGCGCTGGCCTCCGGGCGGATCCGCGCGCGCGGACGGTTGATGCTGGTGGGAGGCACGGCGTTCGGCATCCTGCTGATCTTTTTCTCCGCCTCGCGCTCGCTCGGGCTCTCGATGGGGCTGCTGTGGCTGACGGGCTGCGCGATGATCGTCAACAACGCGATCACGAACACGATGATCCAGACGACGTCGCCGGATCATCTGCGCGGGCGGGTGATGGGCTTCTACTCGTTTGTGTTCGTGGGGATGGCGCCGTTCGGCGCGTTTCTGTTCGGGCTGGTCGGCGAGCATATCGGTGTGCCCGAGACGCTCGCGATCGGCGGGGCGGTTGTGGCGCTGGCGGTTGTGGTGGCGGGGCTGACAGTCCCGGAGCTTACCGACATGTAGCACGCCGGCCCGCCGGCATCATTTCCACCCCCGGCGTCTCACCTCCGCCACGATGATCTCGGCGGCGCCGTCGAATCCCAGCCGCTCCGCATTCAGGACGAGATCATATTGCGTCAGATCCTGCCGGTCGCGACCGTAGCGCGCCTTCACGTATTCGTCCCGATGCCCATCGGTTTCGGCGATCGTCTTCTCCGCGGTCGCGGGATCCACGCCGAGGCGCTCGACGGCGACCGTGCGGCGAAATGCCTTCGACGCGACGACGTAGACATGCAGCGCGTTCGCCCGCGAGGCGAGCAGCGCCTGCGCGCCCCGGCCCACGAGCACGACACGCCCCTCGCGCGCCGCCTCGGCGATCACGCGCTCGGTCGTCTTGACGAGCGTGTCCTCCTCGGTCTCGACCGAAACCGGATGCTCGCCGGTGGTGATGAACATTTCGGGTGAGGCGTTCGCCAGCGTGCGGGCGAGGCGCTCGAGCAGGCTGGGGCCGCGCTCCTCGCGGCGCGCCACCTCGTCACGCGGCAGCCCGGCGCGCCGCGCCACCTGATCGACGAACTCGTTGTCGATCAGGGTCCAGCCACTCAAGCGCTCGACGACGCGACGGCCGATCTCCGATCCGCCCGATCCGTACTGGCGCGTGATCGTGACCAGAGGCTTTACTGCTGATGCAGATTCCGTCGGAGATCTCCGATGTTCAGGATCGGCACGCCGCCCTGTGTCGGTACGAGAATCACGAGATTGTTCGACGTTTTCATGTCGCGCAGCACCTCGAGGTACTGCCGCATCAGCGCCTCGGGCGTCAGCGTGGTGTTCAGCAGCCGTTGCTGCTCGGCCTGCAACCGCGCGACTTCCACCCGGTGACGCTCCGTTTCGACCTGCTGTTCCTGCGCGATCTTGTTGTTGATCGCCTGTACGACCTGCGCGGGCGGCTGGAGGTCGCGCAGGAAGAACGCCGTGACCTGGGCGATCCGGAATTCCGCTCCGCCCGCGCGCGGCTGGGTGACGAGCGCGGAATCGGTGAGCGCTTCCATGGTGTTGGCGATCTGCGTGCGTTTGGCGATGTCGTTGATGGAGTACTGCACCATCCCGTCGCGCACGCCCTTCCGGATCGCGTTCAGGACCGCCCCGCGGATCTGATCTTCAGCGCCGATTTCCGTATAGATCCTGGGCGCCTGTTGGGGATCGATCTGCCACCGGATCGAGACCTCGACGTGCATCCCCATCTGTTCGGACGAGAGGGCCTCGATCTCCTCGACTTGAGCGCCGGCCGCGGGCCACTGCTCTTCCCGCGTCGAGAAGCGCTCGACCGATGACCAGGGCGAAACGAACCGGATACCGGCGAGCAGCGGCTTGGAGTCGACCGTGCCGAACGCATGCCGGACACCGACCTCTCCGGCGTTGATCACCACAGTCGTGGAGCCGAGGATCGTAATCACACCGATCACGACCGCGGCCCAACTCAGCAGACGCAGGATGCCGCTGACCGGGCGGGTCGCCGCGCTGTCGCTGCGCACGGTGGCCGCGCCGACGCGGAGGAACAACGCGATGCCGAGGAGTACGAAACCAAAGACGAGCCTGCCCATGGCGACTCCCGAATGTGGGGGACGGGAAGGACTTACGTGAAGAGATTCGGCCCGGTTCCAGGGCCCGACCCGCCCGGCCCTTTTCCGAATGGCGGTTTCTGCTCGGCGCGCGCGCGCACGTAGCCGAGCTCTTCGCTGCGCGCGATCCGTTTCCCCGCCACCAACCCTTCCAGCACGAGCTCGCACGCCGACACGACCGTGGCGGGGTCTTTCTTGGCCGCGAGTCCGACCTGATCGATCAAGTCGAGCAACCCTGGAACAACGGTGAAGCCCTTGAGCAGCGACTCGGAGCGCTCGTCCGGCGTGATCTTGAGAGCTCCTCCTTCGTCGAACCAGTGGACGATGTCGTCCACGTTGGCGCCCCCGACCCGGCCTTCGAACGTGCTGCCCGCCGCGCGGCGAATCAGATCCTTGGCGATCGCCTCAGACCCCTGAAGCTCGCCTTCGTATTCGAGCTCCAGTTTGCCGGTAATTGCCGGCAATGCCGAATAGACGTCGGAGATGCGCGGCACGACCGTCTTTTCCTTGCTGAGGATCGTGCGCCGTTCGGCGTTCGAGACGACGTTGTCCAGCACGCTGATCGGCAGGCGCTGGGACACGCCGCTGCGGCGATCGACCCGCTTGTCCTCGCGCGCCTCGAACGCGATGCGCTCGATCAGCTCCGACATGAAATCGGGAATCCGGATCGAGCGGGTGCCGCCGTTGCGGTCGACCCACGCTTCCTGTTGCGTGATCGCGGTGCCCAGCTCGACGCTCAGCGGATAGTGGGTCGTGATCTCGGAGCCGATGCGGTCTTTCAGCGGCGTGATGATCTTGCCGCGTGCCGTATAGTCCTCGGGGTTTGCCGTGAACACCAGCGCGACGTCGAGATTCAACCGGACGGGATAGCCTTTGATCTGGACGTCGCCTTCCTGCATGATGTTGAACAATCCCACCTGAATCTTGCCCGCGAGATCCGGAAGCTCGTTGATCGCGAAGATGCCGCGATTGGCGCGGGGCAAGAGGCCGAAGTGCATCGTCAGCTCGTCGGACAACAGATGCCCACCTCGTGCCGCCTTGATCGGGTCGACGTCGCCGAGGATGTCGGCGATCGTGACGTCCGGCGTCGCGAGCTTTTCGACGAAGCGCAGCTCGCGCGGCAGCCAGGCGATCGGCGTGCTATCGCCGCGCTCGGCGATCAGCTCGCGGCCGTACTTGGAGAGCGGCTCGAACGGGTCGTCGTTGACCTCGCTGCCCGCGATGATCGGAATCTCTTCATCGAGCAGCGTGACGAGCTGGCGCAGGATGCGGCTCTTCGCCTGCCCGCGCAGTCCCAGCAGAATGAAATTGTGGCGCGAAAGGATGGCGTTGACGAGCTGCGGCAGGACCGTCTCTTCGTAGCCCAGGATGCCGGGAAACAGCGGCGAGCCGTTCTCCAGCAGGCAGATCAGGTTCTCCCGCATCTCGTCTTTGACGGTGCGCTGGCGGCGGGCCGGACTCGCCCACTCCGTTCGCTTCAGTTCACCGAGGGTCGTCGCTAATGTCATGGCTCGACGTTAAACCTTTCAGCCCGTGCTCTGCAACCCTTGCGCGATTCCCCGTACACTTGCCAGGAGCGCGCGGAACAGCTCGTCGTCCGGCCGGCCCGCGGCGCGCCAGCGCTCGAGCAGGTCGATCTGCAACAAACTCATGGGCGCGACATACGGATTGCGAAGCAGGATCGATCGCTGCAGCGCTGGATCGGAGTCGAGCAGCGCGTGTTCCTGCTTAACGGCGAGCACGTGCGCGACGGTCCGGTCGAATTCCGCCCGAATGGCTGGGAAGTAACGATCGCCCAGCTCGCCCGCGAGGCAGGCGTAGCGCGCCGCGATCGACATATGCGCCGTGCCGAGCACCATTTCGATGTCCTCGATGAGCGCACGGAAGAACGGCCAGTCGTGAGCCATTTCACTCAGTTGTGCCGCGCCGTGGCGATCGACCGCACGCTCCAACGCGGAGCCCATGCCAAACCAACCCGGCAGCAGATGGCGGCTCTGCGTCCATGCGAAGACCCACGGGATGGCGCGGAGCCGCTCGATCTCTCCCGGTTGATTGTCGCCGTGGCGTGACGTCGGGCGGCTTCCGATTTCCATGCGCTGGATAACGTCGATCGGCGTCGCCAGATGGAAGTACTGCACGAACTCGGGGTCGTCGTAGATGAGCCGGCGGTACGCCTGGCGACTGCCCTGGGCGATCTCTTCCACAATCTCCACCCAGCGTGCCTGGCGAGTGTCGGGCGGAGGGGAAGGGAGTGCGCTCGCCAGCATGACGGCGCTCGTCGTCTGCTCGAGCGTCCGCATGGCGATCCCGCGCAAGCCGTATTTGGCATTGATGGCCTCGCCTTGCTCCGTGACGCGGAAGCGTCCCCGGACCGATCCAGAGGGGGCGCTGAGGATCGTGTGCGCGATTCTGCCGCCGCCGCGGCTGACCGTGCCGCCACGGCCATGGAAAAAGGTCAGATCCACTCCGCCCCCCGTACGCTCGGCCGTCTCGACGAGCGCCGCCTGGGCGCGCTGCAGTCCCCACCGCGCCGAGCCGATCCCCGCGTCTTTGTTGCTGTCGGAGTAGCCGATCATCACCATCTGCCGCATCCCTCGCGCCGCGAGGTGCGTGCGGTAGTGGGGATCGTCAAAGAGGGCACGCATGACGGCGGCGGCGCGCGTCAGATCGGCGACCGTCTCGAACAGCGGCGCGACATCCAATTCAGAGAGCCCGCTCCAGCGCGCGAGAACCAGAACCGCGAGCACGTCATCCACGCCTTCGGCCATGCTGATGATGTACGGTCAGACGGCATCCGG
>WNEN01000032.1_pt1 | contig 23336 bp, 18 predicted proteins | sample 5399951 | NCBI WGS metagenome assembly WNEN01 (sample SAMN13153327, study PRJNA577476) | soil metagenome | isolation source: 20 cm grassland meadow soil 5 days after 1st rain plot 2 | place: USA:California | collected 2015-09-21
TCGTCGGGATTCAGGGCAACCTGTGGTCTGAGACTCTGGGCGGTGATGGGCGGCTCGACTACATGTTCGTCCCCAAGGTCTTTGGACTCGCCGAGCGCGCCTGGGCACCCGCTCCGAGCTGGGCCACGGAGAAGGATTCAGCGAAGGCCGATTCACTCTTTCGGGAGGACTGGTCGCGGCTCTCCAATATCGTGGGCAAGCGCGAGCTGCCGCGCCTCGATCGCGAAGTGCCGGAGCTGACGTACCGGATTCCGACGCCGGGGCTGAAGATCGACGGTGGCAATGTGCGGACGAGCCTCGAGTTGCCGGGGTTCACGCTGCGCTACACGACCGACGGCAGCGAGCCGACGACGCGCAGCGCCGTGGTAACAGGACCCATTCCGCTGCGCGGCACGCTTCGCGTGGCGGCGTTCAGCACGACAGGCCGAAAAGGCCATACGACGACTGTAAAGGGACCCTAACTCGCCGCACCAGCCCGGCCACCGTAGCTTTTGGGGTGTGAATACCCATAAACACCCCAACGGTCACGTCTTCTATCGCAAGCTGGGCTACGAGTATCCCAAAATCGTCAAAGGCGACGGCTGCTGGCTGATCGACGAGCGCGGCAAGCGCTACCTCGACGCCGTCGGCGGCGCCTACGTCGCGAACCTCGGCCATTCCAATCCCGAAATCGCAGACTCGATCGCCGAGCAGTGCCGGCAGTTCGGCTATCTGTCGGGCACCATGTTCACGCATGGACCGGTCGAGAACCTGGCCGACGAAATCGCCGACACGCTGCCCGGTGATCTCTCGAAGCTCTATTTCCTCTGTAGTGGCTCCGAGGCGGTCGAAGCGGCGCTGAAGCTCGCGCGCCAGTACTGGGTCGAATGCGGCAAGCCCGGCAAGCATCGCATCATCGCCCTCGGTCCCGGCTATCACGGCAGCACGCTGCTCGCGCTGTCGGCGTCGGCGCGCGAGGCGCACAAGGCGCCGTTCCGTCCGTGGCTGGTGGATGTGCACCGGATTCCCGCGCCGTATCCCTATCGCTGCGAGTGCGGCGGGAAGGGGCCTGCCTGTCCCGTGTGCAGCGCCGCGGTGCTGGAAGAAGCGATCGAGGAGCTCGGCCCGGGCAACGTCGCGGCGTTCATCGCCGAGCCGGTTGGCGGATCCTCGACCGGCGCGTCGACTCCGCGGTCTGATTACTTCAAGCGCGTGCGCGAGATCTGTGATCGCCACGATGTCCTGTTCGTCGCGGACGAGGTGCTCGTCGGCGTGGGCCGCACCGGCACGTGGTGGGCGATCGAGCCCTACGAGGTCACGCCCGACGTCATGACGTTCGGCAAGGGGATCTCGGGCGGCTACGCCGCCCTCTCCGGTATCGCGGCGGGGCAGAAAGTCGTCGATGCGATTGCCGAGGGTTCCGGCAGCTTTGTGCACGCCCAGACGTTCTCGCACCACCCGGTCGCGTGCGCGGCCGGCGTGGCGACGATGCGCTATCTCAAGAAGCACAACCTGGTCGAGCGCTGCGCGCAGATGGGACGCGTGCTCCACGAGCGGATTCGTCTGCTGGCCGATCTGCCGCACGTGGGCGACGTGCGCGGCCGGGGACTGCTCGCCGGGTTCGAGTTCGTGGAAGACAAAGCGAGCCGCGCGCCGTTTCCGCGCTCCGCCAAGTTCGCCGAGCGATTCGCCGACGCGGCGCTCGAGGCCGGTCTCACCGTGTGGCCCAACGTCGGGCACGCCGATGGCACGAGCGGCGACGCCGCGCTCATCGCCCCGCCATTCATCATTACAGAGCAGGAGATTGACGAGATCGTAACGCGATTTACGAAAGCGCTCGAGAAGACAATCTCCAAGGTGAAGGCGCGCGCATGACCACCCGCGATTATCCGCGCATCGTCGTACCGCCGCCCGGTCCCAAGGCGCGCGCGATCGTCGAGCGCCAGGACCGGTATTCCTCGACGTCGTATCCCAAGGAGTACCCGCTCGCGGTGGCGAGGGGGGCAGGGCCGATGGTCGAAGATGTCGACGGCAATCGCTTCCTCGACTTCATGGCGGGCATCGCCGTCGCCTCGACGGGTTATGGACATCCCAAGGTCGTCAAAGCGGTCCAGGACGCGGCGGCCAAGTTCCTGCACATCTGCGGCAGCGACTTTTACTATGAGAGCTTTGCGGCGTTGTGCGAGCGGCTCGCGCAGCTCGCACCCGGGCCGAGCAAGAAGCGGGTGTTTTTGTCGAACTCGGGGACCGAAGCGGTCGAGGGCGCGATCAAGCTGGCCCGACATTCGACGGGCCGTCCCGCCATCATCGGTTTCCTCGGCGCCTTCCACGGGCGCAGCTACGGCGGTTTGAGTCTCACGGCGAGTAAGGCCGTGCAGCGCTCCGGCTTTGCCCCGTTCCTTCCCGAAGTTCACCACGTCCCGTACGGTTATCGCTATCGCTGCGAGTACTGCCGCGGTGAAACGGACTGCACGCGCCGCTGCACGTCGTGGATCGAAGAAGAGCTGTTCACGAAGAAAGTGCCGCCCGACAGCGTAGCCGCGATCTTCGTCGAGCCGATTCAAGGCGAAGGCGGCTATGTCGTCCCGCCGGCGGGGTACCTGCGGGAGTTGCGCGAGCTCTGCGACCGCTACGGGATCCTGCTCGTCTGCGACGAGGTGCAGTGCGGCGTGGGACGCACGGGCAAGATGTGGGCGTGCGAGTACGAGGGGATCGAGCCCGACATTCTGTTGTCGGCCAAGGGGCTGGGGAGCGGCATGCCGATCGGCGCCATCATCGCCAAGGAATCGATCATGAAGTGGAAGCCGGGGGCGCACGGCACCACGTTCGGCGGCAATCCGGTGTGCTGCGCCGCGGCGCTCGCGACGCTCGACATCGTCGAGAAAGAGTTGCTGCCCAACGTGAACGCGATGGGCGACCGGCTGATCAACGGCGCGCGGCGGTTACAGGAGAAATACGCCGCGATCGGCGATGTGCGCGGCCGGGGTCTGATGGTGGGCGTGGAGTTCGTGAAGGACCGCGGCACGCGCGAGCCGGCCCCGGACGTTCCGCACGAGTTGGTCGGCCGCGCGTTCAAGAAAGGGTTGCTGTTGCTCGGCTGCGGCAAGAGCTCGCTCCGGCTCGCCCCGCCGCTCGTGGTGGACGAGTACGACGTCGACACCGCCCTCCGGATCATCGACGAGTGCCTGCACGAGATGTCGGACTAGCCCCCGTCCCCCCGTCGAAAGTGATGTCGCTCGAGGACGCCGTCGCGCGCCATGTGCATGACGGCGACGTCGTCGTCATCGAAGGATTCACCCATCTCATCTCGTTTGCGGCCGGCCACGAGATCATCCGCCAGCGCCGGCGCGAGCTCACGCTGTGCCGCCTGACGCCCGATCTGATTTACGACCAGATGATCGCCGCCGGCTGCGCGAAGAAGCTCGTCTTCTCCTGGGCCGGCAATCCGGGCGTCGGCTCGCTGCACGCGTTTCGGCGCGCCGTCGAGGGCGGCACGCTCGAGCTCGAGGAGTACTCGCATTTCGGGATGGTCGCGCGCTTCTCGGCCGGGGCGGCGCGGCTGCCGTTCTGGACGCTGCGCGACTACGCGGGCACCGATCTGCCCAAAGCCAATCCGCGCATCAAGTCGGTGACGTGCCCCTACACCGGCGAGGCGCTCGCCACGGTACCAGCGCTCAATCCGGACGTGACGATCATTCACGCGCAGCGCGCCGACGCGCAGGGCAACGCGCAGATCTGGGGCCTCCTGGGCGTCCAGAAAGAAGCGGCGTTCGCATCCACGCGGGTGATCGTCGTGATCGAAGAGCTCGTGGACGAGCGCGTGATTCGCTCCGACCCCAATCGCACGTTGATTCCCGCCGCCATCGTGACGGCGGTCGTGGTCGAGCCGTGGGGCGCCCATCCATCGTACGCGCAGGGCTACTACGACCGGGACAACGATTTCTATGTGGGCTGGGAAAAGATCTCGCGCGACAAGGGTGAGCTGGCGCATTATCTCGATGAATGCGTGTACGGCGTGAAATCCCGAGCGGAGTACATGCAGCAGCAGCCGCGGCTGATGGAGCGACTCAAGGCGGGCGAGCAGCGTTGCGTGGGAGTGAACTACGGCTTCTGACTACACTCCCGATGAGATGATGGCGTGCGTTGCGGCGCGCGAGCTGGCGGACGGCGAGGTCGTGTTCGTGGGCATCGGGCTCCCCAACCTCGCGTGCAATCTTGCGCGCCGGACGCACGCGCCGAATCTCGTGCTCATCTACGAATCGGGTGCGGTGGGCGCGACGCCGTCCCGACTCCCCGTCTCGATCGGCGATCCCGCGCTGGTCACAGGCTCGCTGATGGTGTGCGGCATGGCCGACGTCTTTCAGCTGTTCTTGCAGAATGGCCGGATCGAAGTGGGCTTTTTAGGCGGCGCGCAGGTGGATCGCCGCGGCAACATCAACACGACCGTGATCGGCGACTACAAGAAACCCAAGGTGCGGTTGCCGGGCTCGGGCGGCGCCGCCGAGATCGCGATTCATGCGCAGCGGATCCTGATCGTCTCGAAGGTCTCGCCGCGCGCGTTCCCCGAACGTGTCGATTTTCTGACGAGCCCGGGCGACCGGGTGGCCAAGGTGATCACGGACAAAGGCGTCCTGGAGCGTGATGCCCAGAGCGGGGAGCTGGTGCTGGCGAGCCTGTATCCGGGCGTCGAGGTGAAAGACGTCCAGGTGGGCTGGAAGCTGCGCTCGCGTGCGCAGCTCGGCCGGGTCGAGCCGCCGAGCAGTATCGAGCTGCAGCTGCTCAGGGAAGTCCTCGATCCGCAGCGGCTGTATCTCGGGTCATGATCACGATCCTCGCGACCCTGGCATTGCTGCAGTCGAATCGTCCCGATTCACTGGCGGCGCGCGCCCGGCAGCTCGCCGATACCTATCTCGTCGCCTATTTCGAGCATCACCCCGACGAGGCCACGCTCGACGGTGTGGCGCGAGGACCGCACGACCGCTGGCCCGATAACTCGCCTCAGACTTTAGCGCGCTGGCAACAGCGCGAAGACGCGTGGCTGGCGCAGCTCAAGCACATCGACGTGGACCGCATCGCGGGCCGGCCCGAGGCCACTGCCTACGGCATTATGCGCGACGCCATCGAGGGCTCGATCGCGACGCGCGTCTGCCGCTTCGAGCTCTGGAGCGTCGCGCACACCGGCGGCGGCTGGTTGTCCACGGTGACCTCGATCGCCACGCTGCAGACGGTCGGTACCGACACGGCGCGGCAGCAGGTGCTGGCGCGCTGGCGGGCCGTGCCGGCCTACATCGAGACCGAGATGGCCAATCATCGCGAGGGTCTGCGGCGCGGCTACACGGCGCCGCGGCGGAACGTGGAGATCGCGATCGGCGAAATCGACACCTTGCTCGCCACGCCGCTCGAGCGCTCGCCGCTGTACGATCCCGCGCGCCGCGATTCGACGCCGGCGTTCCGGGCCGAGCTCGCGCGCGTGACCGAGAACGACATCCTGCCCGCGCTGCGCCGCTACCGTGAGTTCCTCGCGCACGACTATCTCTCGCGCGCGCGCACGAAAATCGGTGTTTCCGAGAATCCGCACGGGATCGACTGCTACAAGGGAAGCATTCGCGCTGCCACGGGCTTCGCGCTGAATCCCGATTCCATTCACGTCATCGGGGAGCTCACCGTCGCCGCGCTCGAAAGTGAGATGCAAGCCATCGCGGTCCATGCGTTCGGGACGAGCGACGTCTCCCGCCTGCTCGAGCGGCTGCGGCGCGACACCGCGTACACGTTCCACAGTCGCGACGAAATGCTGGAGCAGGCGCGAACCGCGTTGGCGCGCGCGCGCAAGGCACTCCCGCGATGGTTCGGCCGGTTACCGCGCGCGCCGGTCGTGGTCGAGGCCTACCCGGAGTTTCGCGAGCGGACGAGCGTCGGCGAGTGGAATCCGCCGGCCGAAGATGGCAGCCGGCCCGGCATCTACTACATCTCGACCTACGATCCCGTGCACAAGTCGCGCGCCGACCTCGAGCCGTTGTCCTTCCACGAGACAATTCCCGGCCATCATCTCCAGGGCACGATCGCGATGGAGCGCGGCGACTCGATCCCCGGGATCGCTCGGGTTTTCTGGTCGCCGGGCATGGGAGAGGGCTGGGCGGAGTACGCCGAGCAGCTCGCGGACGAGATGGGATTGTATTCGTCCGACACGGCGCGGCTCGGCATGCTGGCGGACATCACGCTGTCGGCGGCGCTGCTCGTCGTGGACACGGGCATTCATTACCTCGGCTGGACGCGCGAGCAGTCGATCGACTACATCCGCGAGCACACGCACGTGCCGCTGCTCCGCGCCGAAGTCGGCGTCGACCGCTATCCCGTGTGGCCCGCGCAGGGATTGTCGTACGCAATCGGGCGCCTCGAAATCCGGCGGCTGCGCGCGTTCGCCATGCAGCGCCTGGGCGGGAAATTCGATGTGCGAGCCTTCCACGACCGCGTGCTCGAGAACGGCGCGGTCCCGCTGCCGATGCTGCGCGCGTCGATTTATCGATGGATCGACGAGCGGCGTTGATGGATCGCCGGTGTGTGATCGGCGTCGCGTTGTTGGTAGGGGCGCAGCATGCTGCGCCCCTACCGGTTTTTCCTCTGCGCCTCGTCATCATGCCGCAGTTGGCCGCACAACGCGCAGCCGTCCTGCAGCAGGTCGATCTGCCGCACGCCTACTACTGGCGGGAGATGTACGTCCCGCAGGTCACGAGCGGCCCCAGCTCGGCCACGTGGTCGCCCGATGGCACTGAGCTGATCTACTCGATGCAAGGCACGCTGTGGCGCCAGCGCATCGACTCGGGCGGAGGGCGGGGAGCCGCCACACAGCTCACGGCCGGCCCGTTCTACGACTATCAGCCCGACTGGTCGCCCGATGGGAAGACCGTCGTGTTCGCGCGCTATGCGCACGATGCGATCGAGCTCGAGGCGCTCGATCTCGCATCAGGGAATGTCACACCGCTCACGAACAACCACGCCGTCAATGTGGAGCCGCGCTGGTCGCCGGATGGCACGCGCATCGCGTTCGTCTCGTCGGTCTACAACGGACGCTGGCACATTTTCGTCATCGCGCCGGACGGTGGTGGGGTAGGGGCGGGCGGTGGAGGGGTAGGGGCGCAGCATGCTGCGCCTCTACGGCTGACAGAGGACAACGACAGCCACCTGCCGCGCTACTACTACAGCACGTGGGATCACTACATCTCGCCGACGTGGTCGCCCGATGGGAAAGAAATCATTCTCGTGTCCAACCGCGGCCACATCCATGGCACGGGCGGCTTCTGGCGCATGGAAGCGCGTCCCGGAGCCCTGCTGCGCGAGCTGCGCTACGAGGAGACGACCTGGAAAGCCCGGCCCGATTGGTCGCCTGACGGGACGCGAGTCATCTACAGCTCGTACCTGGGCCGGCAGTGGAACCAGCTCTGGATCATGACGAGCGACGGCGGCGACCCCTTTCCCCTGAGTTACGGCGAGTTCGATGCGACGGCGCCGCGCTGGTCGCACGACGGCAAACGGATCGCGTACATCTCGAACGAAAGCGGGAATACGACGCTGTGGGTGATGGACATCCCAGGGGCGAAGAAGCTGCGCGTAGAGGCGCGGGAAAGGCGCTATAAAGGCGCGACAGGGTCGCTGCACCTCAACATCGTGGATGAGAACGGCCGGCAAGTGTCGGCCCGGGTATCGGTGACGACGTCCGAAGGTCGCGGGTACGCGCCGGACGACGCGTGGCGTCACGCAGATGAGGCCTTCGACCGCTCCGAGCGCCAATTCGAGTACTCGTACTTCCATTCGGCGGGCTCTAGCATAGTGACCGTACCGGCGGGGCAAGTCCATATCGAAGTATGGCGCGGCCCGGAGTATGACGTACGACGTAGCGACGTGACGGTTACCGCCGGGGAGCACATCGTCCGCCGCATCGTCCTCAGTCGCCTCGTCAATCTCCCCGCGCAGGGGTGGTGGAGCGGCGACGTGCACGTCCACATGAACTACGGCGGCGCCTATCGCAACACACCCGCGCATCTCGCGTTTCAGGCGCGCGCCGAGGACCTGCACGTTGTCGAGAATTTGATCGTCAACAAGGAGCAGCGGATTCCGGACATCGCGTACTTCCGGACCGGCGCTGACCCGGTCTCGACGCCCAGGTTCTTGCTGATGCACGCTCAGGAATTCCACACGAGTGTGTGGGGCCACCTGGGGCTGCTCGGCCTGTCATCGCATTATCTGCTGCCCGAGTACGCCGGCTATCCCAACACCGCCGCGGCGAGTCTCGCGCTTACGAACGCGGTGGTGGCGGATCTGGCGCACGAACAGGGTGGGCTGGTCGGGTACGTCCATCCGTTCGACGCGAAGCCGGAGCCGGCAGACACGACGGCGCCGCTGTGGTACGAGCTGCCGGTCGACGTCGCGCTCGGCAAAGTCGACTATCTCGAGGTCATGGGATACTCGGATCATCTCATCACCTCGGAGATCTGGTATCGCCTGCTCAACTGCGGCTTCCGAATCCCCGCGGCTGCGGGGACGGATGCGTTTCCCAATTTTGCGAGCTTGCGCGGCCCGCCGGGTCTCGTGCGTGTGTTCGTGCACTCGGGCGCGAAGCTGGATCACTCAAGCTGGCTCGCGGGAATAAAGACGGGCCGGACGTTTGTCACGAACGGGCCGCTGCTCGAATTCTCGATCGCGGGTCGGGGAATTGGTGACGAGATTCGCTTGCCGTCCGCGCGGCGGCTTTCGGCACGGATTCGCCTGCGCTCCAACGTTCCCGTCGATCGCCTCGAAGTGATTGGGAATGGGCGGGTGGTTGCAACGATCCCGCTGCATGGCGATCGCACCACAGCCATCGACTCGATCACGATTCCGGTAGATCGCAGCGGATGGTACGTTCTGCGTGCCTATAGCGATAAATCGGAGATGCCGGTTCTCGATCTCTATCCGTTCGCGTCGACGAGCCCCGTTTACGTCACGGTCGGGGAGCAGCAGGTGCGATCGGCCGGTGATGCGGCGTTCTTTGTGCGCTGGATCGATCGCATGATCGCGGCAACGCGCGCGAGCACAGCCTGGAATACGCCGGCCGAGCAGGCCGGCGTGTTACGCACGTTGGCGGAAGCCCAGGCCGTGTTTACGGCGCGAGCTGCTCGAGCTGCCCCGCCGCCCGATTCAGCACCTCCGCCTCGGCACTGACGGCAGTCGCGGCGAGCGCGATCTGCGCTTCGGCTTCCTTCCAATTGCGCTGTTCGATGGCTTCCCGCACGCCCGGCAAGGTCTTCACCCCATATCCCGTGTAGAAACCCGGCGCGTAGATCGCGTGATGGAACCACGGCCGCCGCGGTAATCCCTCGCCCAGCAGCAACGCGCGCTCGGTCCGAATTAGTGTCGCGTTCAGCGCAGCCGCCGACGGTTGTGCGAAGGCCGTGCCGGTCGCCTGCGCGCGGGTGAAGGCGGTCTCGTAACGGTCGGCGGCGCGCGTAACGGCATCGATCGCATTCTGGAGTGGCGCGAAATCGAGGTGCGGCGGCGGATCCCGCCGCGTTGGCGCGACCGAACGCTCTCGTGGATCGGCGGTCGCCGCAAAGACCCCGTCATCGATCTGTCGGTTGCGCTCCGCCGTTTCCGCTTGAGCGTCCTGCAGCAGCTTTTCCACTTCTTTGCCGTACCGTCCCACCGTCGCCCCGAAGCTCGTGAATTCGTAGGGCACCACCTCGGCGTCCGCGAGCCGCATAACCGCGGTCCCGACCGTCTGGGCGAGGGCGCGACCGTATACGAACGACGTATCGCTGAATCGCGTGTACCAGGCGAAATCGTCGTAGATCGAGTGATAGATGCCGCCGCCGTCTTCACCACCGTATTCGAGATTGAGCGACGCGATGCCCAGGTGCTGCAGGAACGGTGAATAGTCCGATCCCGAGCCGAGTGCGCCGATCCGAAGGTCGTGCTCACCGCGAATCTCGTTGCGGCGGTCCGCAGTCGCCGCGTCCGCCACGGCGCGCAACTGCGCACGCTTCCACACAGTCAGTCGCGTCTCGGGATCGTCGATATCTCGCGCGACGTCGTTGATGAAGCGCTGCAGCGAGTGTGAGCCCGCCATCCCGAGATAGCCACGCCCGTTCGAGTCGGTGTTCAAGTACGCCACCGCCTTGTGCGACAGCTCGTCGGCGTGGGCTTCGACCCATTCGGTCGAGCCGAGCAGCGCCGGCTCCTCACCGTCCCAGGCCGCATAGATGATCGTGCGGCGTGGCTTCCAGCCCTGCTTGAGCAGCTCGCCGTACGCGCGCGCCTCCTCGAGCAGCGGCACTTGCCCCGAAATGGGATCCTCGGCGCCGTTTACCCACGCATCGTGGTGGTTGCCGCGAATCACCCATTCATCGGGCGCCGCGCTGCCCGGAATCCGCGCGATCACATCGCGCAGCGTCTTCAGGCTCCAATCGAACTTGACGCGCAGGTGTACGCGCGCGGGACCGGGCCCCACGTGATACGTGATGCCCAGGCCGCCGCGCCACTCCTCCGGCGCGACCGGCCCGCCGATCGCGGCGAGCAGCGGCTGCGCGTCGCTGTAGGAGATCGGCAAAACCGGAATCTTGGTGAGCGTGGGCGCCTGCGCGATGGGGAGACGTTTGGCATCCTTCGTTGCGCCGACTCCCGGCGTCAGCGGGTCGCCTGGATAGACTTCCATTTCCATCACGCTGCCGCGCTGCGCGCCCTCGCGTGGGCGCCAGGGACCTTGCGGATAGACGTCGCCCTGCGTGTAGCCGTCATCCCTGGGATCCGAATAAATGAGGCAGCCAATCGCGCCGTGCTCTGCCGCGACTTTCGGCTTGATGCCGCGCCACGAGCCGAAGTAGCGCGCGATCACGATCGCGCCCTTCACGGAGATCCCCATGCGCTCGAGTCGCTCGTAATCGGCGGGCACGCCGTAATTCACGTAGACGAGCGGCGCCGTCACGTCGCCGTCGATCGAATACGCGTTGTAGGTGGGCAACTGTTCGGATTTTTGTCCCGAGGTCGGATCGCCGGGCACCGCAGGCTCCTGCAGCGTCGCCACGAATTTCGTGGGCGCGACCAGCTCGACCACCCGCTCGAGCGGCGTCGGGAACAGCACGTCGAACGTCTCGATGTGCGCGTCGAGACCGAAGCTCTTGAACTTGGCGAGAATCCACTCGGCGTTGTCGCGGTCGTACGGCGAGCCGACGTGGTGGGGACGCGCGGACAGCCGGCGCATGTAGGACCGCAGCGAGTCGGGCGACGGCATGGCGCGGAACTTGGTCTCCCAGTCGCGTTCGGCCTTGGCCGACTCCGTCGTGAAGCCGCGCAATTCATCGACCGGCGTGGACGCCGGCGCGACCGCGATCAACAGACCCGCGGTGAGCAGAATGTTCTTTACCATATGCTTGGCACCTTGGCCGTTGGCCGCACCATCGGATCGCCGGGCTTGCACCCGAAGGCCTGCGCGAAAGCGGGAATGTTCGAGAGCGGGCCGTTCACCCGCCACTGTTCCGGTGCGTGCGGATCAACCGTGACGCGGGTCCGCAGCCGCTCCGCTCGGTCGTGCGAGCGCCAACTCTGTGCGTAACCGAGGAAATAGCGCTGCTCCGGCGTGTAGCCCTCGATGAGGCCGGGACGTCCATCGCGGGCGAGCGCCCGTTGCAGCGCGTCGTACGCGGTCAGCAAGCCACCCCAGTCGGCGATGTTTTCGCCCTCGGTGAGCTTGCCGTTCACGTGGAACGTGTCGACCTGGATGTACTCGTTGAACTGCTGCTCCACCAGCGCGGCCTGCTGGACGAAGTGCACCGAGTCGGACGGCTGCCACCAGTCGCGCAGGTTGCCCTTCGCGTCGTAGTGCCGGCCTTCGTCATCGAAGCCGTGGGTGAGTTCGTGGCCCGCCCAGCTGCCGCCGAGTGAGCCGTAGTTCGCGGCGTCGTCCGCGCTCGCATCGAACGTCTGCGGCATCAGCGCCCCGGCGGGGAAGACCATTTCGTTTTTCGACGGATCGTAATAGGCGTTGACGGTCGGGACGGTGATGCCCCATTCCGTCGTGTCGACGGGGATGCCCGGACGGTTCACGGTCCGGCGCCACTCGAACGCAGCGGCCTCGGCCACGTTCAGTACGAACGGTCCCCCGGCAACGCGAAGCTTGGAGTAATCGCGCCAGCGGTCGGGGTAGCCGACCTTCTCACCCATGCGCGCGAGCTTGTCGAGCGCCTGCGCGCGCGTGGAATCGGACATCCAGGTGAGGTGCAGCAGCCGCTCGCGGAATGACGCGCGGATGTCATCGATCACGGCGCGGGCGCGCGCGCGCGCCTCGGGCGGGAATGTCCTGGCCACGTACGCCTGGCCGAGGGCCTCGCCGATGTCCCCGTCGGCTTCTCGCAGGCAGCGCTTCCAGCGCGGGAGGAGCGCCCGCGCGCCGCTGAAGCGCGCGCGGTACGTGAAATCTTCCTGCACGAACGGGGTCGAGAGCCACGGCGCGGCCTCGGAGATTGCGCGGTACTTGAGATAGGCGCGCCAGGTCGTGAGCGGCGCCGCCTGGAGCAGCGAATCGACGCGCTTCATGAAGGCCGGCTCCGCGACGTTCACCTTCCGCACAGCCGCGGTGAGACCGATGGAGTGGAAATACTGCGGCCATCCGATGCGCGGCGTCAGCGCGGCCAGTTCGGCGGCGCTCATGGGGTGGTCCAGCTTGGCGGGATCGCGCCGTTCGACGCGCGTGAGCGCAGCCTGCGCCATCGCCGTTTCGAGCCCCATGATCTGTGTGGCCGCGCCGGCCGCCGCCGTCGAATCCTGACCCACGAGCTGGAAGAGCTTCGCGATGTGGCGAATAAAGGCCTGGCGCGTGGAATCCGCCGCGGCGCCGGTCGCGAAGTAGTAATCGCGATCGGGGAGTCCCAGGCCCCCCTGATAGAACCAGGTCAGGTAGCGCGTCGCGTCGTGTGGATCGACGTCAGGGGAGTAGCGGAACACGACGTTGATTCCCTGGACCTGCAGCTTCGCGATTTCCGGAAGCAGGCGGGCGCGTGTCGTGACCGAATCGATGCCCGAGAGCCACGACGTGATTGGCGAGGCGCCCGCCGCTTCGATCGCCGTCGAATCCATGCACGTGGCGTAGAACGTGCCGAGTTTGCGCGGCGTGCTGTCGGGGGGGAAGCTGTTGCGTCTGGCAGCCGCATCTTCCAGAACGGAGCGCACCACCAGCTCGTTGCGATCGCTCATGTCGCGCGTCACGCCGGACGAAGAGTACGCCGCGGGAATCGTGTCGTGGGCGAGCCATGCGCCATTGGCGTACTGTGAGAAATCCACACAGGCTGAAGCCGTCGTGTCGATCCAGCGGACATCGACAACCTTCAGCGGGGGAAACTCACTGTCTTTGGGAGCAGGCGCTTGGGAAGCGAGAGCCGACGGCACGAGGGCGCACAGCGCAAACACGAAGGACACGCGCGACATCCGGGCTGACTCCGACGTGAAAGGAAAGGCCAACCTACCCGTGGTGTCGCGGCGCGGCAACATCGTCCGACGTACACCATTGGAACTAATTCTTTGGAGGTCGGGACGGATTTGTGTTCCGCCTTCATCTCTTGACTCGGACAATCGACGAGAGTGTAGGATTGTGACTGTGTCAGAACGTTTTCGAATTGGGGATATCGCGACGCGTAGCGGCGTCACACGAGACGCCATTCGGTTTTACGAACGCGCCGGACTCCTCGAGCAGCCGGGGCGCACCAAGAGCCGTCATCGCGTCTACGACATTACTATCCTCGAGCGCATTCGTCTCGTCCGGCAGTTGCAGAATTGTGGTCTCACCATCGGCGACATCAAAGAAGTGCTCTTCCTGCGTGATGCCGACCGGCCCGTCGCATCCAAACGTCTGATGGAGATCCTGCGGAGCCGGCTGCATTTTCTGGAAGAGCGGATCGCGAGCCTCGAGGGCTGCCGGGCAAAACTGACCGAGGTGATGCGCGATGCCGCCGCCGCCCGCTCGGCCGGCTATGACGTGTTAAGCGATCTGGGCGATGCTCCATACGCGCCACCGTTTCGCTTTGGGCGGCGGAGCAAGGAGCACTAGCCTCAAGTAGAGTTGCTAAACAATACCCTCCATGGATTGCGGCACGTCACATGCCGTCGTGCCGTCGCGTCCTTGCAGTATGTGGGTCGGGGCGTAGCATTAGCGCCCTCAGGTTGATGCGCACGTCAGGGCATCAGCGTGAGCCGTCCGAGGAGGCGGCCATGACCTACCGTAGGATACTTCTAATCGCACTGATCGGTCTCGGAGCCGCATCTCTCGGCTGCACGGGATCTTCGCCGACATCACCGCCGTCCGCGCCACCACCTCCGCCCCCGGCGGCAGTCAAACTTGCATTTACGGTGCAGCCCAGTAACGCCGAGGGGATGCAGGCGATCGCGCCGGCGATGCAAGTGACGATCGAGAATGCGGCGGGGGCGCGCGTGAGTGGCGCGACGAATGCGGTCACTCTCGCGATCGGTACCAATCCGGTAGGCGGCGTCCTCTCCGGAGTGGTGACGCAGAACGCCGTGGATGGAGTCGCGACTTTCGGCGGGGTCACGATCGATCGACCGGGAAGTGGATACACCCTGACGGCGACCGGCGAAAGCCTCAGCAGTGCCACGAGCGCCGCATTCGCTATTCATGTCACGTTCGTAGCACTGGCCCCAGGATACTTTCACACCTGCGGCGTCACGACCGTGGGGGCGGCGTACTGCTGGGGCTCTAACGGCTACAAACAACTCGGCACCGGCGCGACAGCCAACACCACCACCCCCGCGGTGGTCTCCGGCGGGCTCATGTTGTCCGGTGTGAGTGCCGGGCCCTTCCATACTTGCGGGGTCACGGTCGCAGGCTCCGCGTATTGCTGGGGCAACAACCTCTACCTCTACCTGAGTAGCACCACGCCTGTGGCGGAACCCGGCGGACTCACCTTCGTCAACGTGAGCAACGGGTACTTTGACACCTGCGGACTGACGACCGCAGGCGCGGCCTACTGCTGGGGCGGCAACCCCAGTGGCGAGCTCGGCACGGGTGATAGCACCAGTCGTACGACTCCCGCGGCTGTGTCCGGCGGGCTCACGTTCGTCGCGGTAGACGCCGGCACCTTGCACACCTGCGGTCTCACGACCGCGGGGATGGCATACTGCTGGGGCGACAACACGTATGGCCAGTTCGGCACCGGAGATACGACCAGCAGCGCGACGCCCGTGGCGCTGTCCGGCGGGGTCACATTCGCCTCGGTGAGCGCCGGGTGGCATCACACCTGTGGTGTCACGGCGGCAGGGGCGGCGTACTGCTGGGGTGCCAATACCTATGGCCAGCTCGGCACCGGCGATACGACGCGCAGTACGAGCCCCGTTGCAGTGACCGGTGGGCTCACGTTCGCCGCGGTGAGCGCCGGGGGCGGGCAGACCTGCGGGCTCACGACCGCGGGCGTTGCATACTGCTGGGGCTACAACCACGACGGCGAGCTCGGCACCGGCGATACGACGAGTAGTACGAGCCCTGTCGCGGTGACCGGCGGGCTCACGTTCGCTGCGGTGAGCGCCGGCGGGACCGCTCATACTTGCGGGCTCACGACTGCGGGTGCGGCGTACTGCTGGGGTGCGAACTTTGACGGTCGACTCGGCAACGGGACCACAAGCGCGAGCCTGGTCCCCGTACACGTGGTTCAGTAGGGCAGCGCAGTAATCAGACGACGCAATTAGTCTCTCGGGGCGGGGGCAGGCGCGGCAACGGCGCGCGTCATCGTTGGGATAAGCTGTTGTCCTCTCGTTCCCAGCCTTTGCACCGCGTCATCGCGCTCCCCCTCCTTCTTATAGACCGCCGCGACCGCACTTCCCGAGCCGCACAAGCGTACCCAGACCGGGCCCGTCCCCGCGACGCGCTCGAACAGCGTGCGCAGCTCCGGATGCTTGCCGAAGACGATCGCCTCGAAGTCATTGCCGCCCAGCCGGCCGATGCTGCCCCAGGTACTCAGCGCGTCGGCATCGAGCGACACGGGACCGCGGGCTGGAGGCTCGCGGTTCAGTTCATCCCACCACGCATACGCCTCCGGCGTCGAGACCTGCACGGGCGGAATGGCGATGAGCGCCGGCAGCGGCGCTGGGGCAGGCACGCGGAACTGCCGCTCGCCGCGTCCCCACGCGAGAGCGAGCGCGGCGCCGCTTGCAAAGAACGGCACATCGGAGCCCAGTCGCGCGGCAAAATGCAGGAGCTCATGGCGCGGCACGGCGTTGCCCGCGAGCGCGTTCACGGCATGCAGCGCCGCGGCGCCGTCGCTCGAGCCGCCGCCCAATCCGGCGCGCACGGGAATACGTTTGACGAGCTTCATGGAGACGCCGAAGCGATTGCCTGTCGCGTCGAGAACCATCCGGGCCGCGCGGACCACCAGATTCTCGTCCACAGGCCCGAGGTCCGGTCCTTCGACATCCAGCGTCACCCCGGAATCGATCCGCTGCACGGCCAGCTCGTCGGCAAGCTCGAGGAGGGCGAACGCGGTCTCGATCTGGTGATACCCGGATGATTCGCGGGCCAGAATTCGAAGAAAGAGATTGACCTTCGCGTGCGCCGCGAGCCGGACTGGCTCACTCATGCCGGCTCGCCTTCAGGCGGCGGAGCCGCGCTGAGATCGCGCATGTGGAGATGCAGACGCGACAGCGACCAGAAACCGAGCAGGGTGATCGGGATGAACGTGGTGAGGTGATACGTCAGTGCGTACGCGAGGGCCAGATTCGAGTCTACGCCGTATTGCTGCAGCGTGAACACGGTCGCCGCTTCGAAGACGCCGATGTAACCGGCGGTGGACGGAATCGCGACGCCGAAGCCGATGATTCCTTGCAGCAGCAGCGCTGCTTCGAGCGGGATACCGAGCCCGAATGCGCGAAAGCAGATCGCGAAGGCCGCAGCGTTCTTGAGCCAGAGCACGAGCGACCACCCCAGCACACCGGCGAAGCGCCCCGGACTCTTGAGTACCGAGAGGCCTTCCACGATCCCATCCGAGGCCCGCACGATGCGATCGGCCAGGCGGCCCGGCAGCAGGCGTCGCGATACCCGTTCGACCAGCGCGAGAAATGGTCCCGGCCGGTTGGCCACAAACAGCGCGATCCCAAGCACCACGCCAAACAGCGCCGCCGTGGTTGCGGCGATCGCCGAGAGAGATTTTCCACCCCAGCCGTGCGACGGAAACGACGGCATCGCGATCGCCACAGCCATCAGGCCCAGCATGATGAGCGCATCGAACAGCCGCTCCACGCCGATCGATCCGAGCGCCGTCGCGAAGCGCACCGGCAATTGCCGTGACGCAATGAAGCCGCGCGCAACCTCGCCCGCGCGCGCCGGCAGCAGGTTGTTCGCCATGAAACCGATCGTGGTGGCGTGCCACAGCGGCGCGAAGGGCAGGGGCCGACCGTCCTGATCGCGCAGCATCAGCCGCCAGCGAATCGCGCGCACGGGAAAGGTCAGTGTCGCGAAGACGATCGTCAGGAGCAGGAGCCATCCGTTCGCCTGGCGCGCGTCTGTCCAGACTTTGGCGGGATCGATTCTGTGCAGCACCCACACGAGGAGTGCCGCGCTGATGATGAGCCCGATGAGCCAGGCTCCCTTCCAGCGTCTTTTGGAAGGAATCGGGTTAGTCGGGTTCGATGGCGAGGACAACGAGATCGCAGACTTCGTCGATGATCGCCCGCAGTGCGTCGCCGTTCGCGCGCTTCGCCGCTTCGCGCAGCTCCTGCGCGCGCGCCCGCGCGCGCGAGCCTTTGTACAGGAGACTGCGGATGTCTACCGGCTCACCACCATTTGCTTTTGCCCTGGAGACTTCCGAGTCTGGGCTCACACTGCGGCCGCGCCCCGGCGCCTCACGTCCCGCACCTCCGGCAAGCAGCTCTTCCAGCGATGCGGGACCAACGCCCGCTGCCACCAGCTCCTGATACCGCGTCCACGTGCCTGCGATGTCGGTCGCCGACTCCGCCCCGATCGGGAGGTCGGCTGGCGCCGGGGACATCGCGGTTGGTGCGGACTTGGTAGAGGTTGGTCGAAGCACTGGAGGCGCCACCTCGGCAGCACCCAGGCGGCGCACCGCGAGCGTCACGGCCGCAATCGCGGCGGCCGTCGCTGTTTCATCGGCCGTTCCCGACGCCGTGAGGAGCTCGCCCGCCTTGCGCAGCTCGGCGGCGAAGAGGCCAGGTTGGCTGACTGCGACGCCGCTCGTTACCGCCTCACGCGCGGACTGCGCGAACTCTGCGACGCGCTCGGCCACCGGCCCTCCGCTGACAGACCCGAGCGCGCGGAACGTGCCAGCGAGTGTGTGCGCGCGGAGCTCGCGTTGCGTCGCACTGGGCGCGCGCTCGAGCGCGTCGGCAGCGTGCCGAAGATGCTCGCCATGACTCACCAGCTCGAGCTGGCCGAGCATGGCGGCGCGTCCAGCGCCTTCCGGCACGGTGCCGCGACGCACGATCGTACCCACGGTCTCGATGGGTACGATTTCGGGCTCGGCTTCCATGAACTGCACCAGCAGGGCGGCGAACTTGCGGAACTCAGCGCTCTCCGGATCGGGACGGCCGCGCTCGGCCACTTCGCGAGCCGCGTGCGCAATGGACGTCGCCGCCATCTGGAAGAGCTCGGCGATCGTGTCGCCGAAACCGGACGGTTGGGCGGCGCCGGCACGGCTGATCTCTCCGATCGCCTGCTCGATGCCTTCCAGCAGGTCGGGCAACGGCGGCAGATCATTGAGCGCGGCGAGGCCGCGGAGCGGCTGCAGCGCTTTGAGAACCTGCTGGAGCGGGTCCTGCGCGGTCGGATTCGGGCGCAGCGCGCGGCCGGCGCGATCGAGTGCGCTGCCGATTGCCGCCCCTTCGCGCGCGACAAAGGCCCGCGCGCCGGCGTCGAGGCCAAGCGCCTCCGCGGCTCGCACCTGCCCGGACGGACGCCCACCGAGCTGCTCGAGCTGGCTCGCGAGCACCTCCGCCTTCGCGGTATCGGCATTGGTCCAACTGCCGGCCTTGCGGACGAAGATCTTGAGATCGTCGATGGCGCGCGTGGCAAGTTGCCTGGTCGCGGGATCCCACGCGCGGCGACCTTCGCGGATTCCGCGCGCGAGGGCCTCGAGTCCCATGGCGGCGCGCGCGACCCCTTGCTGGCTGGCCATGAGCGCGCTTCCACGCAGCGCGCGGGCGAGCCGCACGAGCTCGTCCACCGCCGGCGGGGTCGGCGCCTGGACCAGCGCATCGAGGCGGTCCAGATACTCCCCCGCCTCGAGCGCGAAGAAGTCCGACATGCCGAGCGGTTGGGGTGCGCCAGGAGGGGAAGTGGTCATGGCGCCTCCAAGCTAGGGATTTCGGGCCGTAATAACCAGCGTTTTCATGCGGCGCACCGCCTCTTCCAGGCCCCAGAACACCGCATTGCTCACGATCGAGTGGCCGATATTGAGCTCTTCGATTTCGGGGATCGCGGCGACCGGCTGGACATTCTGGTAGGTGAGTCCATGGCCGGCGTGCACGGCGAGTCCGATTTCCTTGGCGTGCGTCGCGGCGCGGCGCAGCCCCGTGAGCGCCGCGTCGCTGCGGCGCCAGGTGTGCGCGTACCGGCCGGTGTGGAGTTCGACCGCGGGCACGCCGAGCGCGCGCGCGATGTCGATCGTCTTCACGGAAGGATCGATGAAGAGACTCACGCGGATGCCCGCGTCCTGCAGCGTGGCAATCGCGGAGCGCAACCGGCGATCGGTCTTCCGCAGCGCGAGTCCGCCTTCGGTGGTGATCTCCTGCCGCTTCTCGGGCACCAACGTCGCCTGAAAGGGTTTAATGCGCGTCGCAAGCCGGACGATGTCGGCGTGCGCGCCGAGTTCCAGATTCAGCACGGTGTGAACGCTGTCCGCGAGTGCGGTGACGTCCGCGTCCTGAATGTGGCGCCGGTCTTCACGCAAATGCACCGTGATGCCGTCGGCGCCGGCGAGCTCGGCGTCGGCCGCGGCTTCGACGGGATCGGGCTCGTCGGTTTTGCGCGCTTCGCGGATGGTCGCGACGTGATCAATGTTGACGTAGAGACGCATGGTGTCTTACCTTCGGGTCACCCCGACCACAGGTCGTGCCTCGTGAAGCGACGGCTCGCGATGATGCTTCTGCTGCTCGCCGGCAGCGCCGCCTGCAGCAAGAATCCCGGTCCCGGGGGGCCGGAGCCGCAGTCGATGAACGAATCGCTGACGCAGTTTCTCGCCGCGGTGAAAGCGAACGATCAAAAACACATGGGTGAGCTGTGGGGCACCGAGCGCGGTCCGGCAGCGAACAGCATGAACCGCGACGCCCTGCGCCAGCGGCTCGCCGTCATTCAGAAGTATCTGGATCACACGGGGTATCGCGTCATCGAAGGCCCGCTGCTCGTGCCGGGGCGGGACGAGCTGCGGACGTATCGGGTGGAGCTGCAACGCGACAAATGCAATCAGGTGCAGCCGATCGATGTCGTACGGACGCACAGCGGCGGCTGGCTGGTTTACGACGTGCATTTGGAGGCTGCGGGCAGTCCGGGGCGTTGCCCCCCCACGGCCCAGACGACGGGAACACCACCCTAGGGTCGCGCGTTCCACCTACTCAGTCAGCTCCAGCAGAATGCCGTTCGTACTTTTGGGATGCAAAAACGCGATGCGTCGTCCACCGGCTCCGCGCCGCGGCGTTTCATCGATCACGCGATAACCGGCGGTCTTGCACTGTGCCAGCGTGCGGTCGAGATCGGCAACACGGTAGCAGATGTGATGAATGCCGGGGCCGCGTTTGGCAAGAAACTTCGCCACGGGACTGTCGGGATCGCTGGGCTCGAGCAGTTCGACGTCCACGGGACCGAAATGCAGGCTGACGATGGTCGCTCCATCAGCCAGTTCGGGCTGGCTGGGAGCAAGACCCAGGACGTCGCGGTAGAACGACAGGGCTTCGGTGATGCTCGTGACCGCGATGCCGACATGGGCGACTGACGAGTTCATGAAGTCAAACTAACGTCTATCGAAGGAGCGTGAAGTCTCATGGTGGAGGTAACGGACACCACATTTCAGGCCGAAGTCGAGCAGCACAAGGGCTTGGCCGTCGTCGATTTCTGGGCCACGTGGTGCGGCCCGTGCCATATGGTGGCGCCGATCATGGATCAGCTCGCCGGGAAGTACAACGGCAAGGTGAAGATCGTGAAGGTGGACGTCGACGCCAATCAGCAGACCGCGATGCGCTTTAACGTCCGCTCGATTCCGAGTATTCTATTCTTCAAAGACGGACGCCACATCGATACCCTGGTGGGTGCCTATCCGTCGCAGGCGTTCGAGCAAAAGATCAACCAGCATCTTTCGTAGCTTCCGCACCGGAGGACGATGCGCGCGAGCACCGCTCGCCTGACGAATTCGCCGGTTCGCCTCGCGGATCTGCAGTTTCCGCAGGTGAACCGGCTTGTTCATCGCACCCGGCTCGCGTTCATTCATCTCGACAATCTCCTCGCTTACGCCAAGCGCGACCGCGACGGCCGGATCGACGGCTATATCGCCGCGCATCTGCCCGACGAATGCGTGCTGCTGTTGTTGCGCAAAGGCGAGGCCGTCAACGCCGCATCGCTCTCGACCGCGGGCCGCCAGGTCATCACGATCACCGAGGCGCTGAAGCGCATGCGCACCGAGGTCGAGCGCGGGGACCTCGAGTATTGTGCCGCGCCGATGGAGCAGCTCGCCTGGATGTACGCGTCGTGCGCCGGCGCCTATCAAGCGCGGTTCATCGACGTCAACCAACCCGAAAAATTCTTCCCCGTGTTGCAACAGGAAAAGGTGACCGGCGTGCTGGAACTCATCTCGAATGGCCGGGTCTCCTATCTCAAGTTCGACCAGGGGAAGTATCTGAGCGGGTATTTCTGCGACAAACCGGACAACCTCCCGCCCGCGCGCTATCTCGAATCGCTGTTCGATCCGGGGCCGGGCGGCGCGACGCCCGCGATGTCGGCGGGCACGGTCCCGGGCGCCGACGATCTCCCCGCCCAGGCCGCGACGGCTCTGGTCAATACCTACCGCGAGCTGTACTGGAGAATCGTGGATGCGGTGGAGCGGGAATTCCCCGGTGAAGCGAAACGACGCGCCCAGAAAGTGACGTCGGCGATTGTCGGCACCCATCAGGCCCTCGCGTTGCTAAGCGTTCCGCGCGGCACCGACACGCCCGATGCGGTGGTGCGCCCCGAAGAGTTGTCGATCGCGCTCACCGACTGGGCGCTGCAACTGCTCGAGGGCGCGGAGGTGATGATGCCGGGAACGGCGACCAAGGTGCTGAAGGACGCCACGCGCGAGCACCGCTACGTGCTGCAAGCCGCGGGATTTTACGGCAAGCTCCCCTGGCGGGTGACGTGGTGACGTGGCCGGCACCCTCTACGTTGTCGCGACGCCCCTCGGGAACCTCGGCGATCTCTCGCCGCGTGCTGCCGACACGCTGAAGCGCGTATCGGCGGTCGCCGCCGAAGACACGCGCCACTCGAAGCCGCTCCTCAATCACGCCGGCTCCCATGCCGAGCTGGTCAGCTTTCATAGCCACTCGTCCGAGCGCGCCCTCGCGCGCATCCTGCGCATCCTAGAAGAAGGAAGAGACGTCGCGCTGATTACGGATGCCGGCACGCCGGCGATCAGCGATCCGGGTGTGGAGCTCGTGGCTGCGGCCAGGGAGCGCGGAATCCCCATCGTGACGATTCCCGGTCCGACCGCTGTGGCAGCCAGCCTGTGTGTGTCAGGCTTCGGAGCCGACCGCTATGTGTTTCTCGGATTCCTGCCCCGCAAAGGGAGCGACCGCCGCCGCTTGTTATTGACCGCCGCTCAGTCGGAATGGACCGTCGTGCTGTTCGAATCCCCGAACCGCGTCACGCAACTGCTCACCGATCTGATCGAGGTCTGTGGTCCGGAAAGGCAGGTTGCCGTCTCTCGAGAGTTGACTAAGGTGTTCGAAGAGACGCGTGCGGGGACGTTGCAGGAATTGTCAGAGCACTATGCCGAGGCCCCTGTTCGGGGCGAGGTTACGGTGGTGCTCTCGGGAACGGGAAAGCCGCGTGTGGAAGAGCGGCCCGCGGACGCGGCAGAACGAGCCAAGGCCTTATTGGAAGAAGGACTCTCCCGGAAAGACGCCGCGGATCGGCTCGCAGAAGAAACCGGTATCTCTCGAAACACGGCATATCGCTTGGTGAATGAGCTATGAAATCAATGTCGTTGATCCTGCTTCTAATGTTGACACCACGCACGACGCACGACGCACCACGCACGGCCTCTCTCACCATCGGTCGCCTGCACTACGACGGCGGAGGCGACTGGTACGCCAATCCCTCGAGCCTGCCGAATCTGCTGGCGGCCCTGCGTGAG
>WNEN01000033.1_pt1 | contig 23120 bp, 17 predicted proteins | sample 5399951 | NCBI WGS metagenome assembly WNEN01 (sample SAMN13153327, study PRJNA577476) | soil metagenome | isolation source: 20 cm grassland meadow soil 5 days after 1st rain plot 2 | place: USA:California | collected 2015-09-21
CGATAGGTCTCCACGCCGCCGAAGAGGCCGCCCGAGAAACCCCAGCGGGACGGAGTGTCGGGGTGCGAGAAGTCACTGTAGGTGCCGCCGGCCATGGCTCCGATGACGGCGTCCTGCGCCGAACCGACGGTGGCTGTCGCCGCAAGTAGGATGCTGAGGCTGATCACAGTGAAACGGATGTTCATGAGCTCCCTCCACCAGCGTGATTGACGAGAAAACAGCACGTGAGGGAGAATGCGCCTGCACACTATGCGGGAGGAAGCTTCCTCATAGGACTACGCGCGCCGGTGTCGCAGGCGGCTGATCAGCCACAGGATGAGCACTGTCAGCGCAGTGCTCACGACCGACCGCTCCTTCGGTCGCTCGCGGCGTGATTCGATTCGCGCGGGCGCGCGCTCCGGTTCCTTGACTCGGGAGCGAGAACCGGGATCCGTCACCGTGACCGTCCGGGCTGCCACGGCGTTTTCGGTGGGTTGAACCGTCACGCCTGCCGAGTGCCTCGTGACGACCTGTGTCAGCTCGGCGCCGAGGAAGACGATCACCGAGGCGTAGTAAATCCACATGATGATCACGACGAAGCTGCCGGCCGCGCCGTACGCCGAGGAGGTGCTCGCGCGGCCGAGGTACATGGCGAGCCCCCACTTGCCGATGCTGAACAGCGCCGCGGTCATGGCGGCGCCGCTCCACACGTTGCGCCACGGGATCTTCACGTCGGGGAGGAACTTGAACATCGCGGCAAACAGCACGGTGAGCACGCCGAAGGAAAACACGAAGTCGACGACATGCCCGACCCAGGCCGGCAGCGAAAGCGTCCGGCCGATCGCCGCACTCGAGGCCGCGACGACGGTGGACAGGATCATGGAGATCAGCAGCAGGAAGCAGATGCCGAAGACCATGGCGAGTGACAGGAACCGATCGCGGATCATGCCTTTGATGCCGCGCCCGGGTTTCGGCTTGACGCTCCAAATCGTGTTGAGCGCGCCTTGCAGCTGCCCGAACAGTCCGGCGGCGCCGAGGACCAACGCGGCCGTGCCGAGGATGGTGGCGACGATCGATTGGCCCTGATGATGGGCAGCCATCATCGACTCGACGACGCCGGCCGCCTGCGGGCCGACCATACCGCTCAGGGCTTGCTCGACTTGATGCCGCACCGTGTCCTGGCCCATCACCAGGCCCGCCACGCCGACGATGACGAGGAGGAAGGGGGCGAGCGCGAAGATCGCGTTGTAAGCGAGGGCGGCGCTGAGCTGGACGACTTTGTGGTCGGAAAAGTCGTTGAACGTTTGCTTCGCGACGTCGCGCGCGGTCCCGAATCGCATGCTGAGCCTCCTCATCGGAGATACTCCGGGGAGGGCCGGGCGTTTCGACCATCACGTCGGGAATGGGGCTAAGCCTCCGGGCAGGTGTGACGACTCGCGGTGCCCGCGGGGTATCAGCAACGAAGCCTTCCTCGGAGTCCCATGCGTCGTTTCGTCGTCGCCGTGGCCCTGGTTTGGGGATGCAGCGAAGTACCGACAGGGCCAGCGCCCGATCCGACGATGCTGCGGGCCGATCTCGCAGCCGTCCGAAGCGTTTTCGACGCGCCCGTCGTGCGATCGGCCGGATTCTTCTTCAATGTTTCCGCGCTCTCGGCGCCCAGAGCGGGTCAGCCACTGGTGCCGGATTCCCTGCTCGGTAGGACGTTTGCGTGGAGCTGCGCCGCGCAGGCGTACGCGCTCAGCGCGGAGACCGGCGCTCCCGTCAACGGCGTGCGGCTGCGGCTCTACCAGCTTGCCGCGAGCGGCGCGATCCAGTGCCCCATTACACCGATCGGCCAGCTCGATCTCTTCGATGTCAGCATTGCGGCGACGCGCGCCGTGCGCGTGACGGCGACGGGCACGAGCGGGGACTCGCTTGTCGATTATACGCTCACGCGCGGACTCACCGATTCTGTCTCGACCGCGAGTGGCTTCGTCAGCGATGGGCATGAGCGCCTGGTCTTCCAGTGGACCGAGGCCTTCGGCGTCACTCACAGCTCCGCCGTCACGACCGCGGTCGACGATTCCGCCCGCGACTTTCACGCGACGCTGCAGGAATCGGCGCAGATGGGGGTGGACACCTACGCAGACGATGTGGACCTCACGCTCCGGAAAACTGACCTCACACTGGAGCTGAAAGGCTCGAGCGCCTGGTCCAATACCTACGGGTCGTGGCATGAGGTCGTGACCGTGGACAGCGTGCTCTTCGCCCGGGTCGAGGGCGATATGACCCAGGGCGGGCCGACCGTCATGCCGCCGCGACTGACGAACGAGCAGCGTCAGCTCGTGCTCGATGTCGTGAACACGCCAGGAGTTCTTCGGTCGGCGCTTGGCCGAGTGTTCGATATTGCCCGGCGTTTGGTGGGCGCTCCCTGACGCGCCTTCCACGTGGGCACAGGATTCTGTAAACTTCCAGCCGCACAGCAGATCTAGGTCCGTAGCTCAATTGGTAGAGCACCGGTCTCCAAAACCGGGGGTTGCAGGTTCGATTCCTGCCGGGCCTGCTTACGTAGCAAGCACTTAGCAGCTTACTAAAGCCGCTCCGACTCTGACGAGATCGGGGCGGTTTTCCTTTTTTGTGACCTGGAACCTTCGTGTTAGGCGTTCCGATTTGTTAAGGTGTACGAGTAAGTAGGCATACACTCGCGCCGTCGCTGGCAGGTCGCTGATCGGAGGTAGTCATGGGCGTTTCATTCGTATGCCCGAACTGCAACAATGCGGTCGATCCGACAAAGCCGAATGCGATGATGAGCGCGGCTACGAAGCAGTGGCAACACAAAGACTGCGCGCAGGCACCCCCGCGGCGTGACAGCAGTCCGCAGCAGCCACAGCAAGAGCGGCGCCGGCGTCCGCGACGGTAAAGTCCCTCTAGGCTGTTTGGTTGATTCAAACCGGCGCTGGCGTAGGTCAGCTTTCTCTATGCCGCAGTCCAGCACTAATCCCGTGTTCGTTTACGACGATGCCGGTCGCGTCGCCGATGCCAATGAGGCAGCGGCGGTGTTGGCCGACATTCCGTTGCCTAAGCTGCGTCGGATGCACCTTCGGGACTTCTTCCACCCGACGAGCTGCCAATCACCGAGGAGCGCATGCGGTCGCTCCGTCCCGGTGAGGAGCAACGCTTCGAACGATGGTTCCGATGTTGTAGTGGCCGGTACGTCCGCGTGACCGCCCTGGTCACTCGGCGCACCATTGGCGGTTATCGCGCCGAGTACATCCCGTTATCTGGTAAAGCAGTAGAGCTGCCGTCCCGACTCGACGCAGCAACGCCGGAGTCATCATCTGGTGGTGATCAGTAGGTTCGCTGCCGATTCGGCCAGAAGCCCAATCCAGCACTCCACTCCGCACATTCACCACGCCAGCCCTCCAACCAATCGGTCCACGCCGCAACCCATCAGATCGGCCCGCACATCGATTCATCTGGAACTTTGTTCCATCCCGTCGAGCGAAATCCCACTGCGTGTCGGCAAACTCCTACTTCGGTTCAGCAATAACCCTGTACTCCTAAGCTCGTAGCGACCACTCCCGAACTCCCAGCCACTCCGACATCGCGCACATCGATTTCGTCGCGCGAAGATCTCATGCGTCATCACGCACGTTTGTCACTTCTGAGGAACACTCGTCCTCTCCAGAGGACATTTCGATTTTCATGATTCACGCAATCACTGCGTTTTCTCGTGGCCCGATTCTTTCCTTGCGACACATGGCAGCCGGGGAGCTGTCCCAATCACTCGCACGGTTCCCCCGACACCGTGCGGTTTCATGGAGGTTGTATGAATACGGTAGTGCGAAGACGTCTCGACATGGCCACGCGCGTGCGCGATTTCCTGCGCGCCCACAAAACCGACGTGGTCGGCGAAGGGCTTGGGCTCGCCAAGCTCGAAGAATTGGTAACGCGAGCAGAGGCGCTCGTCGCCCGGCAGCGGGCCGGTTTTGCGGTCACGCGCTCGGCCACCATGCAGCGGCAGGGAATTCGTGACACGCTGCAGACGGCGCTCCTCCGGTATCTGAAAGCGGTCAGCCAGGCGGCGTCGAAGGTGAATCCCGACCTGGTGGCGCAATTTCAGATGCCGCACCTCAAGGTCAGCCACCAGGTGTTCGTCGCGGCGGTGGGCGGATTGCTGGCCAAGGCAAACGAGCAGAAAGATCTGCTCGTGAGCCACGGCATGCAGCCGAGCCTGCTCGACGACCTCGGTTCGGCCCTCGCAGACTTCGAGCGGACGCTCGAAGCCTCGCGAACCGGCCGGCGCGAGCACATGGGCGCCACCGCCGATCTCACCGCAGTCGCAGCCGAGATCGTCGAACAGGTGCACATCCTCGACGGGCTGATGCGGTACCGGTTCCGCGACAATGCAGAACTGACGGCGGAATGGGCCGGAGCGCGCAACATGCTCGGTCCGTTCAAGCAGCAGAAACCCGCCACACCGGAACCGAACGTCGTAAAACCGGCGGCTTGATGGATGCGCCGGTCGTTACACCCGCGCAGTAAGGGCGCGGTAGGTGAATGTCACCTGCCGCGCCCTCTTTAAATCGTCGCCACCCTTTACTTGTCTTTGTCGCCGGCTCCCAACGCGGCACGATCGCGGGCCTGGGTCAGCAGGCGCTCGGCAAAGTCGAGTCGATTCTGGAGATCGGCGACGCTGCGTTGCGTCTCTTCGAGCTCCGCCCCGTACTGGTCGACCTGCTCCTTCAGCTCGGCGAGCTCGGCGCTGCTCACCCGGCGGCTGGTAAACGCGCCGGCGATGGTCCTGACGATGACCACCAACGTCATGCCGGCGATCGCGAGCGCGAGGAGGAAGGTGGGTTCCTTCATATGCGGAAGCTCCGCCGTCGGCTAATGCTGGTCAAGCATGGCGGCCAGCACGGTCTTCTTCGGTCCCGCGCCGCCCGCAAAGCCGCTCCGCCCCCGCGATCCATCGAGCCCGTTCGCCCCGTCGGCGCCGTTCGGGCATGGCTGACTGTTGGCGTCGAACAGTCCCGCACCGCCCATGCCGCCACGACCACCGTAGCCGCCGTCGCCGCCCCGCCCACCGCTTCCGCCCCAGCTCGCCGTCTTCACGAGATTCGCGAGCTCCGGCCGATTCGGAGGAACGGTGATCGTGATCCGGCCGCCGTTACCACCGTCTCCGCCCGGCGCGCCGTCTGTGCCGTTCTGCCCTTGACCGCCCGCCTGTCCAGGACATCCGGCGGAGCCGGGGAGACCATCCGCGCCATTCGAGCCGGCAGCTCCATTTCCGCCATCGCCGCCCTGCGACTCCACCACCAGCCACTCCGCGGGCCCAATCGCGCTCGAATCCGCGAGGACATGGACCGGACGCGCCGCGCCAACCTTGATCTCGGCGACGTAGAGCCGGTTGTAGAACGGCGAACGCTGTACGTCGAGGCGGACCGTCACATCCGGACCGTTGTCGCCGCTAAAGCTGCCAATTCCGGAACTGCCCGAAAAGGCGAATCGGTGCGGGAGGCAATCGTACACAGGTGGGAGCACGACGGTGCTCGTGATGCCGCGATTGGCGTGTAGCGTGGCGGTGAGGCGAAAACCGGTAGACTCGGTTGCGAGCGGATCGGCCTCGGCCGCCCAATCACCGTCGTCGCGCGCGACCGCATCGGGACTTTGGCGCTCGAGAAACTGCACGTGCAGCGCGGGCGGCTGTTTGGTGTTGTAGGAATTCGCGAACGGCAGCGTCGATCCATCGGCGAGGATCGCCTCGTAATCGGCATGGATCGTTGCACCGGGACAGGCCTTCGGCTCATGGGGAATGATTCGGATCTGGCGGATCTGCTGGACGAGATCCGCGTCTGGAGCGAAGTCCCGGGGTGGTTTGCGAGTGCAGGCAAGCGCGAGGAGCGCGATGCTGGTCGAGAGCAGCGGCATGGACACACGACGCATAGGGTCTCCGGATCTCTCCCTTGTGTAAGTCTACGCCGGTCACCCGCCGTGTGTTGGCAGAGCGCGTCTTTAGTACGCCGCGGTTTTATGCAGCCAGCGGACACCGGCGCACGTAACGTCATAGCGCGTGCTTCGGACCCGAGCACAACTTCCGTCACTTCACACCCACTACCATTCCGACGGACCGGCGCTAGTGTTGCACCGGACTTAAAACGAACTGTTTAGGCGCCCTGATGAATCTTTATGCGATCTCCCTTGCCATAGGGGCCGTCGGATTTCTCGCGATGGCCCTCACCGGCCTCGGCCGCCACGGACACGCGCACGCGCGTGGCCCGGCGCATGGGCATGGGCACGCGCACGTCGGCGCCAAGCACACGCATCAGATCCATGCGAGCAACGCCCGCGCCAGCGCGGTCTCCTGGCTCTGGAGCCTGACGTCGCCGCGCGTGCTGTTCAGCCTGCTGATCGGCTTCGGGACGACCGGCCTGGTGCTGCGCAGTGCGCTGTCCAGGCCCCTGACGCTCGCGGCCGCCGTCGCCGGCGGTCTCTTGTTCGAGCAGCTGTTCGTGGGACCGGTGTGGAATTTCCTGATGCGCTTTGCCTCGGCGCCCGCGCTCACGCTCGAGAGCGTGCTCCAGGACGAAGTGCAGGCGGTGACGGGATTTGACGCGAACGGCCACGGACTCGTGACCGCGGAAGTCGACGGACAAGTCGTGCAGGTGCTGGCGACGCTGCGTGCCGAAGATCGGGCTACTGGTGTCCGCATCCGTGCGGGCGACCGCCTGCGGGTGGAGGAAGTCGACGGTCGCCGTAACCGCTGTGTCGTTTCTCCCTTGCTGTGAGGTGTCTATGATGCCCCAATGGCTCCTGGTAGTCGCGATTCCGGCCGCGGTCCTGGTGCTCGTGCCGCTCATCGTCGCAGGCTTCCTGCGCGACGTGGACGCGGGCACCATCCGGATGGTCAGCTGGCTCAACGGCTCGACCGTGATCTATCGCGGCCCCGGAAAGTCGAAAGAGATCCCTCTGCTCACGACAGGCACCACGCTGTCCAGCAAGGTGATCAACGTCGATCTCGACATCACCGATCAGACGGCGGATCTGGACGAGTCGAGCACGCCTCGACCCATCAAAGTCCGGGTGCTGGCGAGCGCCATCGTGTCGGTCGGTGATTCGGATACGATGATCAAGACGGCGGCGAACCGTTTCTTCTCCAAGCTGGAGGTGGAGCAGCTCAACACGCTGACCGATCTGCTGACCAGCTCCGGCCGCCGCGCGATCAACCTGCTGACCCACGACCAGCTGTTCTCAGCCAAGTCCGCAGCGCATGCGCGGACCAATCTGCCCGCGGTGCAGCCGACCGCGCTCGCCGAAGCGGAAGACGAAGACGATCCGCTCGCGATCATCATCCGCAAGGCGTGCTCGCGCGAGCTGACCGACCTCGGCCTGGTGTTCAATTCCCTGAACATCAAGGTCGTGCAGTCCGAAGTGGCGGACGCCCGGCGCCGGCAGTCGGCAGCCGAGGCCCAGGCCAACGCGGACATTGTGTCGGCCCAGCAGGCGCGCCGGTCCAAGGAAGCCCAGCTCGACGCGGAGCGCGCGATTTCGGACAAGCAGCGTGAGCTCGAGCAGACCAAGGCCTCCAACGCGGCGCTCGTCGCGCAGGCCGAGGCCAAACGGCAGGAAGCGATGGGTGTGCAGCGCGAAGCCGAGCTCGACGCCACGCAGGTGGCGCAGGCCAAGGCCGATGCGGAGAAGGTGCGGATCGAAGTCGAGGCCAAGGCGAGGGCCGAGGCGATGCGGATTACGGCGATCGCGCAGGCGACTGCCGAGAGCATCCGGCAGGTCAACGAGGCGATCAAGGCCGGCGGCGACGCCTATTTCCGGTATCGCCAGATCGAGCTGTTGCCGCAGATCGCGCCGATCATCGCCGAAGGGCTGGCCGACGCGAAGCTGATCACGATCTCGGGCGGCGGGGCAGGCGCTCCCGAGACGACCGCGCAGAACATCACGGCGGTCATTCAGACGGCGCTGGCCGCACAGCTCGTGACTCGCGGTGGGTTGTTGGACAGTGCACCGGGGAATGGCGGAGAAAAACTGACTAATGCTGCTACGCGGCGTTCCTAATACAAACGGGGGTTAAGCCTTTTTTCATCCCCTCGATGGATGCGACTCAAAACCCCGGCGGGCGAGCTTTGGAAAGCAGTTCGCCAGAGTCGAATGTGTTTGACCTTTGCATCGGAGGGATTGTGAGAAGCACGAACCCGAGTAACCCGGGACAGGGCGACCGCGAGAAGCAGGGTGGTCAGGGTGGTCAGGGCGGTCAGGGTGGTCAGGGCGGTCAGGGTGGTCGGCAGGGCGGTGGCCAGCAGGGTGGCCGCACCCCCGGTCGGCAGGACCAGGACCAGGATTTTGGACAGGGTGGACGTCAGGGCGGCGGCCAGAACCGCTAACCCTTCACTATGTTCTCGAAAAGGCCGCGATGTTCGCGGCCTTTTCATTTTCTGGAGGATCGTACCCGCCATCCGCGCGCAGCAGCCACGCATTCGGCGTCGCCAGCTCGGCGGTCAGCACGGTATCGAGACGCCGCCGAGCGGCGGGATCGTAGACCGGCGCCAGCACCTCGACCCGCCTCCGCAGATTCCGCGGCCGCCAGTCGGCCGAACCGATGTAGTACTCCTCCGCGTCAGGCGCCCCGTTGGCAAGGTGGTAGATGCGCGCATGCTCGAGGAAGCGGCCCAGGATGCTGACGACCCTGATCCGCTCCGACAGTCCCGGCACACCGGGACGCAGCGTGCAGATCCCGCGAACTACGAGATCGATTGCGACGCCGGCTTGCGAGGCGCGATAGAGCGCCTGGATCACCGTGGAATCGGACAACGCGTTGAGCTTGGCGCGGATCCGGGCGGGACGGCCCGCACGGGCGTGCTCGGCCTCGCGATCGATCAGCGCCAGGATCCGCTCGAGCATGTCGGTCGGGGCAACCAGGAGGTGCGGCAAATTGACCTGCGGGGCATAGCTCGATCCGGTCAGCTCGTTGAACAAGGTGTGGGCATCGGCCGTGATGCGCGGATCGGCGGTAAAGAGGCCCGCGTCGGTATACACGAGTGCGGTGGCGGCGTTGTAATTGCCGGTGCCGATGTGTGCGTAGCGACGCACTCGTCCGTCCCTGGTGCGGCAGACGACAAGTGCGAGCTTGGCGTGGGTCTTGAGACTCACCAGCCCGGTGACGACGTGGATCCCGTCTCGCTCGAGATTGCGAGCCCAGCTGATATTCCGCGCCTCTTCAAAGCGCGCTTTGAGCTCCACGACGACCGATACGTCCTTCCCGGCCGCCGCCGCGCGGCGCAGGGCTTCGGCGAGCGGGGACGTCTCGCCCAGACGGTAGAGCGTGAGCTTGATTGCCTGGACGGCTGGATCGTCCGCGGCTTCCGAGATGAACCGTTCGACGGTGGCCGGAAACGAATCGTGCGGATGGTACACGAGCACGTCGTGCTGATCGAGCTGCGCGGCGATCGGCCGGTCCGGCGCAAAGGGATCGACCGTGGTCAACGGCGGATAGTCCGGCAATCCGCCATCTGCGGCGATCTCGAACAGGCCACTCAGATCGATGGGACCATCGGCGACGTAGACGTCAGCCGGATTGAGCGTGCTGTCGCGCTCGCTCTCTTCGAATCGAAGCTCCCGCTGCAGCAGGTCCCGTAGTGCCTGCGGCGTCGTGTGTTCGAGCTCGACGCGCAGCACGGGACTCTGCTTGCGACGGGCCAGCTCTTCTTCGATCGCCTGGAGGAAGTTGGCGGTCGTCGTCTCATCGAGCTGCAGGTCGCCGCTGCGCGTCAGGCGAAAGGCGTGCGCGCCGGCGATCGTGCGCCCCGGGTAGAGCAAGTCGAGATTCGCCCGCACCAGCTCTTCGGTAGCGATCCAGCGCGAGGAGCCGAGCGGCACGAACCGCGGCAGCTCGGTGGGCAGCCCCACGATCGCGTAATGGACCGGATCCGCCGGGCGGTCCCGCATTGCAACGAGCAGGGCGATCTGTCGGTCGCCAATAAAAGGAAAGGGATGGCCGGGCGCGCGCGTCAGCGCCTTGGGACTGACAAAGGGGATGATGGCTTCGGCGCAGCGCGTGCGCAGCGCGGTTCGCTCCGCGTCGCCGAGTGCGTCCCACCGCAAAATGGCCGGATGACCGGCCGCGGACAGCTCGTGGTAGATGCGATACTGCCGCGCGGTGAGCGGATGCAGGCGGACCGCGATGGCATCGAGCGTTTCCTGCGGCCGGAAGCCGCCGCCGTGCGCCGAGCGCGCCGTCTTCCCGGCGGCGACGAGCTGCTTGAGCGCGCCGACGCGCGTCATGACGAACTGATCGAGATTGCTCGAGAAGATCGCGAGGAAGCGGAAGCGCGCGGCGAGCGGAGTCGCCGGGTCCTCCGCGAGCGCGAGCACCCGGCTGTTGAACTCGATCCAGGACAACTCGGGATTCAGGAACTGATCGGGCGTTTCGCGCGCCGGATCCTTCGATTCCTCGGACGGCAGCGCGGCCCGGAGCTCGGTCAGCGTGACGCGGCTTGCGCGCGCGACGTCCTCCGGGGCGGCATCGACGTCCGCGCCGGTTTCGAACGCCGCACCCGACCACTCGGGCAGCAGCGGCGAGCGTGCGGCGACGCTGAGGGCGGCCAGCGTTCCGGGATCGCGCAACATCGGCGACCCGACGCGCGCGAGCAGCTCCGCCGGCGCAAACCATTGGAAGTTGCCGGACGTCGAGTTGCGGTGCAGTCGCCGCGCGGTCCACACCTCCAGCGGGACGCGATCACCCGAGCGCGGCACGACGCCGAGGAGGCGGAGTTGTCCCTCGCCCCCGCCGGCGAGCTGCCGCAGCGCCACGCGGCACGCCTCCTCGCCGCTGCCCTTGGCGATCGGCAGACGCAGCTCGGCGCCCGCGCGCCACAGGCCGATGCGGCCGTGTTCGACTGCGACGAGCGCCACTTCGCGCTCCCCGCGGAGCTCCCGGGCGGTGGATTCCGCCTCGGCGGCATCGAGTGCGGCACGCACGCGGAGCAGCGGCTCCGTGCCGCTCACCGGCCGAAGCCGATACACCTCTTCCAGCTGCGCGCCGGCGCTTCGCGCGGCCGCTCGTCCGGCGAGACGCGGTCGAAGCGAAATCTCATAGACCCGGGCGGTCAGCTCGCCGCGGCGCGCGGTGATGCAATCGGCGATGAGATCTCCGGACGGCAGCGGAATGAACGGCAGGCGCAGCGTACGCGAGGTCCGCTCGATCTCGCACTCGATCCACGCCGCGAGTCTCGAGGGATCGGTCAGCGCGCGCAGCGCGCGCGCCGGGGCCGAGTCGCCGGCGAGCGCGCGTGCGACATCCACCTCCCGCAGGCGTTCGTCGAGCGCGGAAGCATCGGGAAGCGAGACGCGGAGGCGCTGCTCGCCATTCGGCGCAAAGCGCACGCGGCAGCGCGCGCCGAGCTGGCGGAGGTCCCCGGCGGTGGTGTCGTAGTAGACGTCACGGAAGAAGACGGTGCGCGGCGCGCCGAAGAAGCGGCTCGACTCGCTCACCACGCGCCGGAGCGTGTCCTTGTCCGGTGCGTCCCAGCGCAGCGTCACGGGCCGCGTGGTTCGAAGCGCGCGTCCGTCACCTGGCTGCTGGGCTCGTTCCGCACGGCCGTGACCAGCGCGTCACCACTCCCCTCGCGGAACAGCTGGACCGCGTACGTCAGGGCGGTGGGCTCGGAGTGGATCAGCTTCCAGCGTTTCGCATGGCGCTCGAGGATACTCACGACGACCGGCTCGAGTCCGGGAGCCCACGCCGCTTCGACCACCAGACGGCCGCGGAAGCTCGAGGTGTCCGGCTCAGAGCCTACGTCGAAGCGCCACAGGATGAGGACGACGAGGAGAAAGATGACCGTCACCACAAAACCGACGGAGAACGACTGGACCCCGGCGGCGAGGCCGACGGCGATCGCGAGGAAGATGTAAACCGCGTCTTTCGTGTCTTTCAGCGTGTTGCGGAACCGCACCGCGGCGACGATGCCCGCGAGACTGAACGCGAGCGCGACGCTGTCGCGCACGATGAGGACGACGCCCGAGATGACGATGGGAAGCACGATCATGGTCTGCACGAGCGAGGCGTCGTAGCGCACTTTGGGTTTGGTGCGCATGTACGCCCACGCAATGGGGCACATGAGTGTCAGCGCGCCGATCACGGCGACGGCAGCCGCGCCTGGAGTCTTTTCGGCAAAGTAGGGTCCCCATTGCGGCAGCGTCCGTGCCACAAACCGGGCGGCGACGGCGAGGACCAGGTAATAGGCCGTCAGCCGGAGGATCAGACCGGACGCGCGGCGCTCGCTCATTTGGGCATGGGCCGGCATCCGCGCACGAACTCGCGGTTCACCGTGCCGGGATTGCCCAGCACCTGGTAGAACTGGTCGAAGTATCCCAGCATGTCTTTGACATCGTTCGGCGGCAGGTCGGGGACCGCGCGGACGGCCGCATAGATCGAATCTTTGGCCGCGCGAAAGCGCGCGAGGGCCGGTTGCAGAATGCTGTCGGGCTGGCAAAAGCCGCGATACACGCGCTGGCGCACCGACTGGATGTTGAGCTGCGGAGGCGGCACGGCGTACGGTGCGTTCACGGCGCCGGAGAAGTCGTAATCGTAGGGCACCGCAATCACGGGCCTGGGATCCTCCTTCCGCTGGAAGATCGCGATGTTGTGACGCTTCCACACCGACCAATCGTTGTTGCCGATCAAGTACTGGTAGACGGCGACGAGCGTCATGTACGACGGCTCCATCACCGGATCGTAGAGATTGTCGGCGTTGAGCGGATCGGATGCGATACGGCGCGCGAGCGCGACATCGGATTCGACCAGGATGCCGTAGCGAGTCACCGTGTCGTGCCGCGCCGAATCGACGTACGTGACGTGCGCGAGGCGTACGCGGAAGCTCGTGTCCGTGACGGCATTGAAGACGCGATACACCGCGTACTCTTTGAGCAAGTTGTGCTCGTACAAGCGGTCGCCCTGGCAGTGCGTGACGAGCTTCAGCCGGTCCTCACCCTGGAAGGGCGTGTCTTTCACTTTGTGCGACGGCAGATCGAGGCGGATCGGCGGGAAGCTGCAGGTCTTCAGCCGGTAAATGCCGCGCGTCCGGAGCTGCACCGGTACGCTGCCGGTGTCGGCGCCGGCGCCAAAACGCAGGACGCCGGGGTGCTCCTTGCGTTGGGTTCCGCGATCCCCCTTCAGAGCATGGAGGTCGGCTTCGATCCGCAGCGTGAGCGGCGTGCTCTCGTCGAACAGGTGCGAGGGCAATGGCGTGTGCGTCGCCTTTGGGGCGGGATTCTGCGCCTGCGCGCCCCCCGCGGCCCCCAGGACGGCGCAGCAGTATAGAAGAAGGATCACGCAGCCGAAGCTACGTGGATACGCGGTTTCGGCCAGCCTCTTTGGCCCGATACAAGGCCTTATCGGCGGCTTGCACCACCTGTTCGGGCGACGCGTTCCGATGATTGCGCTCGGCGACGCCGATGCTGACGGTGATCATGATCGCCTGACGACTCTTGCGACTCTTGTCGGTCCTGGGCTTGAGCCGCGGCCGGAACCGGCGCCGCATGGTGAACCTGCTGGTTTCGACCGTCTCGCGCAGCTCCTCGAGGTGGGGCACGCATTCGTCCTGGCCCTTGCCGGGGTAGACGAGCGCGAATTCCTCGCCGCCGTACCGATACGCGGTGCCGCCGCCCGATGTCTGCGCGAGGCGCGCCGCGACGAGCCGGAGGACGTGGTCTCCCGCATCGTGCCCGTAGGTGTCGTTGAAGCGCTTGAAGTGATCGACGTCGACCATGGCGACCGTGAACTGTCCGGAGAGTCGCGGCAGGGCTTCGTTCAGGGCGCGACGGCTGGGCAATTCGGTCAGGCCGTCGCGGTAGGCCATCATGTAGGAGGCTTCGATCACGGCGACGACGAGTATGAGCCCGGCGGTGGCGAGCCAGATTTCCTGGCCGGGCCCGGCGGCCGGCCACGAGAGTGCGGCGAACACCGCGATCAGCGCGTAGGAGTAGCCGCGCACCGGCGATTGCGGCTCACGCCACCACGCCAGACACAGCAGGACGCCGATCGCGACGAAGCAGATGACTGCCGGCTGTCGCAGCGGGGTCCAGCTGGTCAGGCGGCGCGGGAGCACATGCGCGCCCAGGAAATCCAGCGCCTTGTCGGGGAACGACTTTGCAATGAAGAGGACCAGCAGGACTTGCGCGGCGAGCATCACCCAACGGAGCAGACCGGCCGGTGTGAGTGTGCCGCGTTCGGGCAGCAGCGCGACGAGGGCCAGGTTCACGGGCAGCAAGAACGTCATTGCATGAAACAGCACGCGATCGTAGGGCGTCTCGATCGGCTGTACGAGGATGTATTCTGTGAGCGCGAGCAGTGCGATCGCGAAGACCAGGCGGGAGCGATTGAAGCGCCAACCGAGGAGGAGGCCCGCCGCGACGACCGCGAAGGGGAAGACACGGTCGAGACCGTTGGCGGTGCCGCGCAGCGCCGGATGCAGTACGAGCAGCGCCGCGGCGCCGAGAATGAGGACTTCAGGAACCAGTTTGGCGAAGAAGCGCTTCATCGGGCCAGTAATCTAGAGGTCGACGCGCTCTGGCGCCGAACGGCCGATGGGTTGACCGGCTCCGCGCGGGCTGGCGATATTCACCCGCGCCCTCCGATGGCGGTATCGTCTAGGGGACTAGGACGGAGCCCTCTCAAGGCTCAAACACGGGTTCGAATCCCGTTACCGCTACTTGCTCCGCCTCCATCGTCTAACGGCTAGGACACCACTCTTTCAAGGTGGGAACAGGGGTTCGATTCCCCTTGGAGGCATGGGTCAAGAATCTGGATCTAGGATTCGGGAGTCGGGGACGCTGACTCCAGGATCCTGACTTCGATCAGTCCTCGCTCTGGTACTCTCTCTGCACCACGCAGTTACCGCCGGAATTCTTCGCTGAATACAGCGCATGATCCGCGACCAGCATCATCTGGGCGGCTGACGCGTCGGCGGCGTCGCGGGGGAGCTCGACCAGGCCGCCGCTGACGGTCACCATCGTGGACGCGCCTTCCACGAGGTTGCGGCGGATGCGGGTCGCCACGATCAGTCCCGCCACCGCGTCGATGTCGGGGAGGATGATCGCGAATTCATCGCCGCCCAGGCGGGCCGCGATGTCGGTGCCGCGGAGGCTCTTCTGAATCGCCACGGCGACGCGGCTCAGCGCCTGGTCGCCCGCGTGATGGCCCCAGCGGTCGTTCAAGAGCTTCAAGCGATCGACGTCCACGAGCAGCAGCGAGAGCGGCACGCCGTACCGGCGGCAGCGCGCGATCTCGCGCGTCATCGTCGCGTCGAAGTGATAGCGATTGAACAGCCCGGTGAGCGGATCGGTGATCGAGCGGTGCTCGAGCAGCTCGAGCGCCTCGTGCTCCACGATCGTCGGGGACACGAGGTCGCCGCTGATGTTCAGCAGGTAGTCCACGGCCGCGACGACGGCGCCGACGTTGCGGCCCAGGCGCGTGCCGAGCTCGCGACGATGCGCCTCGATCGCGGCCGCGCGTTCGGCGGCTTCGCTCTCCGTCAGACGCGCGTGCGGAAAGACGCGTTGCAGCGGCAGCGTGGCGGCGGTCTCCACCTCGCTCTCGCCGCGGCGCTCGATGCCTGACCGCCGCTCGAGCCCGCTCCGGCGTTCATCCACCGGGAGCTGGGGCGGCACGGGGGGTGCCTGGTTACCAGCCGATGGCATAGTTCGAGAGCTTGCCGCGCTGGAAACTCATGCAGTCTCCAGCAGGTTGTCGAGCCGGTCAACTTCGGCCCGCGCGCTCAGGCGTTGGAAGATGGAGCGGGCGTTCTGCGCGGCGGTCTTGCCCGCCACGACGTCGCCGGCGTTGAGCAACAGTACGGCGAGATCGCGCTCGGCCATCGCCTGGAGCAAGGGACGGCCATGCTCGCTCGCGTGCTCGATGACTTCGCGCAGCACGGTCTCAGCCGCTTCGCGATTGCCGTTGCCCTTGAGGGCCAGGGCGCCGGCCTTGATCCGGAGGTCTTCGGCCTCGCGGACCGGGTCCTTCAGCTCGCGGTGCGTCGCGATGGCGCGTTCGATCGCCGCCAGGGCGAGCTCCGCTTCGCCGCGGGACACGTGGATCTCGGCGAGACCCGCGACGGCCTGGGCCGTGAGCTGCTGATCGCCGAGCGTCTGCGCTTCCTGAATCGCGGTCTGCGCGATCTCGAGGGCGCGGTCGAGCCGGCCCTGCGCGCGGCACACGATGCCGAGGTTGTGACGGGCTTCGGCGACGCCGCGGCCGAAGTGCGCCTGCTCGTACGACGCGATCGCGCGGGTGTACGCGATGACGGCGCGCTTATAGTCGCCCTGCATGTTCGCGATGATACCGAGGTTGTTGGCGCACCGGCCCACCGTCGCCATGTCGTTGTCGTCGGTGGCCTCTTCCTGCGCGCGCGTGAAGAAGTAGGTCGCTTCGTCGATACCACCACGCTCCAGCGCGATGGCGCCGCACACGTTCAGGGCGCGGAGCTCCATCATCCGGTCCTTGAGCGAGCGGGCGCGCAGCTGCGCCACCATCGCCCACTGCTGGCCCACCTCGAGACGGCCGAGGCGGCTGTGCGCGATACCGAGGAGCAGCGTGAGGAGCGCGGACTCTTCGAGCTCGTCCTTGGAGCGCTGCTCGAGGTACGTGAGCAGTTCGGCGTAGCGGCCGGCGTCGGCGAACTGCTGCGCGACGTGGATCGGCGCGAGCGAGCCGGTGAGCTGCGCGGCGAACACCTCATCCCAGCCGAGCGCGGCGAGCTTGCGGATTTCGCTCTCGGCGCCCATGCGGGCGAAGATGCCTTTGGCGGTCTGGGCGGCGGCTTCGGCCTCGCCGGTGCGGCCCGTCAGGAGCAGCACCTTGGCCAGGTCGCGCGTCGCCTCACCCTGCAGCAGCAGCCGCTCGTGCAGCTCGGCGCGGCCAATGACTTCGCGCAGAGACTTTTCGGCGCGGGGCAGCTGGTTCTCGACGATGAGCGCGAGCGCCAGGATCCGGAGATCCTCGGCCTCGGCCACGGGGTCAGGGAGCTGGCCGCGGACGACGCGGATGCGATCGAAGTCGCGGCGGGCGAGCTCGGGCTCGCTGCGCGCGACACGGATTTCCGCGCGGCCACGCAGCGTCAGGGCGTATAGCCCTTCATCTTTAGCTGCTTCCGCGGCGCCGATCGCCTGATCGGCGATTGCGAGCGCCTTGTCCAGCGCGCCCTGCTCACGGTAGGCGTTCCCCAGGTTGTGCTGGCAGTCGGCGACACCCGCCTGCATCCCGGCGCGGTGGAACGCCGCGGAGGCGATTTCCCAGGAGGAAATGGCCTCGGCGTAGCGGCCGCGGAGATGGCTGATGATGCCCATGTTGTTCGAGGCACGGCCCGTGATCGCATGATCCGAGTCGCGGCTCGCGGCCATGAGCGCCTGGGTGCAGAAGTCGGCGGCTTCGGTCAGGTTGCCGCTGACGAGGGCAATGGCGCCGCGCGCGTTCAGCGCATGACGCTCGACCCCGCGCTCATCGCGCTGCCGGGCGCCGGCCAGGGCGCGGTCAATCCATTGCAAGCCTTGCTCGTGACGGCCCAGCCGGGCCTGCGCGATTCCGTAGAGCAGCGCGAGGGTCGGATCCGCGAGCTCGCTCTGATCACGCGAGCCGAGGAACTCGACGACTGCGGCATGGTGGCCGGCAGCTGCGAGTGCACGGGCTTTCGCGATAACCGGAGACGCCTCGTGGAAGCGCTGGTCGCGGAGTTGATCTTTTGACATTGGCGGCAGATCCTCCGCTTACCAGCTAACCGACCAGTCCATCAATGCTTCTGCGACCGCGTATTCGCAGAAGTGCGGCAGGGCGTACGTGAACGACTTGTCGTCGACGGAATGCGTCGCGCCGACTTGCGCCCACTGATCGCTCTGATCTTCGCGGTACCAGAGCCCGAGCAGCTTGGCTTCGATCTGGCTGTCGGTACTATCGGCCACGCCGTCACCATTCAGGTCACCACCGGCGCCGCCGTAGTTGATCTTGAGGGAAGCGGGTTCACCAAACACCAGGCCACTGGGCTCGAGCGACACGCCGATCTTGCTCGTGTCGACTGAGACGGTGATGAGGACCGAGTCGCCCATGGCGAGCTCGCCGACGCCCGGCACGAACTGCGGGTCGGTCGTCGTGAGCGTGAGGAACGGATGCACCTGGTTGTCGATCGCGCTGCTGTAGTTGATCTGGACCGAGCGCGACTCACCGCGAACCGCCCAGAACGAGACGACGTACTGGTCGAGGCTCAGGGGAGGTGTCAGCGCCATCGCTCCGGAGCGGCGCGGGTGAGCATCGCTGGTCCGAGCCGAGAATTGAGGTGTGTCGGCCCAGCGCAGGAACTGGGGACCCGCGGGAGCTTTCACCGCTGTGGGTTGGTCAGCGCAACGCGCCACAGAGAGGGCGAGAGCGGCGACCATGAGGGAGCGGCGAACGAACATAGAGGGTCTCCAAGGGCTTGGGCGCTTGACTGCACTGGGTTAAGGCGTCACCTTTGAGGACGTATTAGGTCCCTAGGCCGCCGTACATGGACACCGAAAGTAGGCGAATCTTGTCACCTGTCAAGCCCGAAACAGGCCCGAAACGGGTCCCAGTAGCGAGTCGGCTGGGCGTGCTGCTAGATGTCTTCAGCCCCTGGGAAGGTATCTCGTTGAGCTACCGGCAGTTCGCCGCGGCGCTCGGTGGCGGCGTAACTGAAGCAGCCATAAAGAAATGGCCGCACAGGGAGAAATTCCCTGCTGATGTCGCCCGCCTGATCGTGACGAAGGCAAAAGAGCTTGGGCTCCCGGATGTTACGCTGGAGTGGGTACTCTGGGGCGAAGGGCAAGGTCCCCAAAAAGGAACCAAAAAGGTCCCGCTTCCGCAGGGACAGCAGCCGCAAGAGCACCAGGAGCTGGCGGCCAGCATCGCGGACGCGCTGCGAACCGACCTCGCGCACAACGAATTCGGGCAATGGTCGTCGGTCGAGGTGCAGCGGACAGTGATTTGGTCACTCAAAGATCTCGCGCGGCGGCTCTGGGTGCTGCGATTTCCGATGAGTGAGACGTTCAAGTTGACGGACGAATGGGGCGCCAAGATCGGGCTGCCGAGTCGTTCCCTTGCTTCGGCAACGGGGCCTGATGATTTTTCCGCCGCTCCCCCGGGCCGATAGCTCAACTGGCAGAGCAACTGACTCTTAATCAGTAGGTTCTCGGTTCGATTCCGAGTCGGCCCATTGGACTTACGCGAGCGCCGCGGCGCTCGTCCCACCACAACTCCCACCATTTTCTTGCGCCGCGTTCGCCTCCTCGACGACCGGGAGCGCACCGCTTGGCCATCCAACGGCGCCTTGGTAGGTTCTGGTAGGCTGGACCGATCTCGGAAGAGCGCAATCGGAAAGAGCACAAAGTGAAGAGATTCTTTTTTGCCGTTTTCGCGTTGGCAGCGGCGGCTTGCACGGATCACCCCACCGGGATTACCACCAAAGCCTCCGCGCGCTATCTGCAAACACTGTCGCTCTCCGTAGCCCAGCGGGTCGACATCAGGCTCCGGGGAGGAGTCGAGTATGACAGCCTGCCTTCCTTGTCGTCGTCCGCGGTTGCGTTTGTCGGGATCGATCGCCTGACGGTGTATACCCCGGAGGGGTCGGCAGGCCAAGAGCAGGTGTACCATTTCCGCGCGATGGTGCCCGGCCAGACCGTGGCGACCATCAGGAGCGTCGCCGGAACAGCCGCAATAGGCGACACGATCAACGTCCAAGCTGCCGTTCCGCATGGAGCCTTTGCGCAAATTAGCGTCGGATTCTTCCTCAACACCTGCGCCGTTACCACGCGTGGCGCCGGGTTCTGCTGGGGGTCGAACCTCAATGGCATGCTCGGTGCCGGCGCCGTGGACAGCATCGAGCAATCCGCGAAGCCCATATACGATACGCCCATGCCCGTCGATGGCGCGCTGTCCTTTGCCGTTCTCAGTGGCGGGTCCGAACACACCTGTGGTGTGACGCCTGGGGGCACCGCCTACTGCTGGGGTGCCAACTTCAACGGCCAGCTCGGCAACGGCGACACCACGGCCAGCCCAACCCCCGTTGCGGTGACCGGTGGGCTCACCTTCAACGCGGTGAGCGCCGGTGTGTACCACACGTGTGGTCTGACGACGGGCGGAGCGATCTACTGCTGGGGGAATAACCGCGCCGGCGAGCTCGGCAACGGCGCCGTCAGCTACGTGAACAGCAGCCCGGTCCTTGTCTCCGGTGAATCGTCTTTCGTTGCAATTGCTGCCGGCTACCAATACTCCTGTGGCCTGACGACCGGCGGTGCCGCGTACTGCTGGGGTGATAACGCTTCTGGCCAGCTCGGAAACGGAAACTCGACGTCGAGTGGTGTCCCGGTACCGGTGGCCGGCGGGCTGAACTTCATGGCGCTGAGTGCGGGCTACTTTCACGCGTGCGGTCTGACTCGAGACGGCGCGGCGTACTGTTGGGGAGGGAACGGCTTAGGCGAGCTGGGGAACGGCACGACCCAAAACAGCACATCACCTGTTGCCGTCTCCGGTGGACTGACCTTCTCCGCCATTAGCGCCGGGGAGTTGGCCACGTGCGGCGTGACGACCGGCGGTGCCGCCTACTGCTGGGGATACAACGGCTATGGCCAGCTCGGCAACGCTGCCACACCGCTCACGAGCGCGCCGAACCCCACGCCCCTTCTGGTCTCCGGAGGATTGACGTTCGCCACCGTCCGTACTGGGTATCTCCACACGTGCGGGGTGACCCCTCAGGGTGCGGCGTACTGTTGGGGCGACAATAGCGAGGGCGAGCTGGGCGACGGTTCAACCACGATTCATCCCACGTCTGTGCCCGTCTTTGGCCCATAACTGACGCTCCCCTTCCAGTCCATAATTCACGTCGGTCTTTCTCCAGCTCGCTGTTCTCGCCCGGGTGCCCATACACTGACGTGAGACTTACGGCCGCAGCGCGTCTTCCGCCGCGAGCGACTGCGCGGTGGCGCCGAAGCGGATGAGCAGTGCGACCAAGAGGCGCTGTGGCTCGCTCAAGCGGGCGCGGGCGATGATGACGCGGTGCGCGAGGTCGGGGTGATCCGTAATGAGTCCATCGACGCCGCGCGTCAGGCCCATGAGCATCCAGGCCGGGTCGTTTACAGTCCAGATATAGACGTCCTGACCGGCGCGATGCGCGCGACGAATAAAGCGCCGCGACGCCATCCGCGACTCGACGGCCAAAAAGTCCGCCTTCAGCTCCGTCAGGTCCCCCATCGCTTGCGCGACGAGCAGCCCCACGCGCCAGGACGGGCGCAGCGCTTTCATTCTGCGCGCCATGTCGTGATCGAGCGACATGAACTCGCACTGGTCCGCCATGCCGGCCGCCTCGACAATCTGCGCGACGCGCTCTTCGAGGTGCTGGTTGTGGCCGTACGATTTGAGCTCGACCAGGACCTTGCAGCGCCCCTTGCATACGGCGAGCGCCTCGGCGAGGGTCGGTACCCGCTCGGCGGCATAACGCGCGTCTCTGTACGTACCGATGTCGATCGCGCGCAAGGTGCCGGCGGGCGTGCCCCAGATCGTGGCCGGATTGCCGGAAACTTTCATCAAGTCGGCGTCATGCGCGACGAGCACCTGCCCATCGGAAGACTCCTGCACGTCCAGCTCGACCAAGTCGGAACGCTGCTCGGCCGCCAGACGAAACGCCGCCAACGTATTCTCCGGCGCAACCGCCGAAGCTCCTCGATGGGCAATGACCACGATCGGGGCCTGATTACGCGTGGCGAGAAATGCCAGTTCGGCGACGCCACCCATGCCAAGCACGACGAGAGCCAGAATGCCCGCGCCCCAGGGTCCCGTCAAACGCATCCGCCAGACCTCGCCGGCGTACTGAGCAAGCGACGCCGGTGTGCGCTGGGCCATGCGCTGGTACAAGCGTGTGAGGACCAGGGCAAACAGCGAGAAGTTCACGACATTCGCCGCCAACGCGAGGAACGCGGCGACCAAGGCCCATACGCCGATGAAGAGAAACAAAAGCGGCAGCGACCCGGCCATATGCGGGGCGACCCAGAAACCGATGGACCGCATCAACCAGGTCAGCACGCTCGTCAGAACGAACGCCGAGGCGGCCCATACGGCGAGCGACGCGAGAATAAGCCGGTAGGAGCCGGCCGCGCGTCGAGCGCTCTCGCCCAGTGCCTGTCGCGGGTGCACCTGCTCGAACGCCACGAGGGGCCAAGCAAACGCCCAGCGTGCGATGGTGCGCGCCAGCAACAGCGCGAACCCGATGCCGATCAACGCTATCAGGGCTGCGGCGATCCAGAACTGCGGCGGTTTCTGCGCCAGGTAGTAATTGATGTCGTGAGCGCGCAGCAGCGCCACGTACACAAGGCCCGCAGCGATGCCGAAGGGCACGACGCCGACCATCACGCGCAGCACCATGTGGCCAGAAAGGCGCAGCACATTCAGCGCGTTTGCCGCGCCGAAGCGCAGTGCGCCGCGCCCGTTGAGGCGAATGTCCTGCGACGCCCCCACACCCACCGCCATCAGACACGAGGCCTCAACGGCCGTGATCGCGACGATCAGCGAGCCGCCCAAAAGCAGCGTCACGATGCCCGTGGGCGTGGTGAGGAAAAACATCGCGATATCGGTATCCGCGACCACGCGCTGGGACGTCCGGGCCCGCAGCCAGTACAGGAGCAACGTCGTCCCGGGCATGAGCAACGCGAACGCGATCGCCTTGTATGCGAGATCGGTGATCGCGAGAACCTTCCAGGAGCGGCGCAAATCGCCGAGCGCGCCCAGGAACATGTCACGGGCTGAACGCCACATTCTCGATCCTTTGGTGGGAGAACGAGTCGCTTTGAGCCTAAAGAAGACTCACGGCTCCCCGCCGGACATTGTCCTTTTGTGAGGGGCGATGATGGGAAGCAAAGAAGGGACGGTCCCAGAAATCCTCTGGGACCGTCCTGTGCTGTGGGATGTTGGCCTGCTCAGTTGCCTACGCCGACCGCCACCGCCTTTGCGTTTGCCAGCCAACTGTTCAGCGCATCGCGGACCGCGACCGGCATGTACCGCGAGCGCAGCAGCCCCTCGAGGCGCTCGGCGCGTGCCGCCGACTGCGTTTTGCGGCCGGCTTTCCCGTTCAACCAGGCCGAGTAATAGATGGAAAGGG
>WNEN01000034.1_pt1 | contig 22870 bp, 13 predicted proteins | sample 5399951 | NCBI WGS metagenome assembly WNEN01 (sample SAMN13153327, study PRJNA577476) | soil metagenome | isolation source: 20 cm grassland meadow soil 5 days after 1st rain plot 2 | place: USA:California | collected 2015-09-21
TGACGCTCCAGGGCAGGCCTTTGCCCACGAAGTTGCCGAACTGCTTCGCGATCTGATTGATGAGCATCGCGCAGGTGAGCGCGGCTAGCGCATACGCGAGCGGAGGGAGATGTTGCCGCAGGATGTAACGGCTTAGGATGCGCACGATTGGTCCCGCCATTATATTCGGAACCCCAAGTCTCTACAAGGGATGCGGCGTCTCGCGCTGATAGTCGGACTCGCCTTCACGCTGGTCGTACCCCGGGTTCATGCGCAGGCTCCTGTGTACACGTTTGGTGTGTCGCCTCTGGTCGCGCCACACCATCCCGCACTGGCGCCCGGTGGCCGCCTCGGCGCGCGCGTACCTCCCGAAATTCTCGGGCGCGCCTGGGCTGACAGTGTGTTGGCACGACGACTGCCGCCACTCGGCTCGCTTTTCGCCGCCGCCTCGCCGCCCGTGGTATCCGCCGCCGTTTCACCCGCCGCCGCAGCTCCGGCGCCCCTCGACACGACACCACCAGCGGCCCAGCTGGGAATGGATCTGAACCTCAGGCTCGAGCTCAAGGCGGATCAGTTTCGAAACCTGCACTGCACGTCGCAGGAGCTGCAGGTCACCCTGTCCGGCTGCAGCTCGGGATTCCCGACGATTACGCCGAACCCGCAATACGCGATCCGCACCGCCGGCGTCGTCGGCCAGCGGTTGCACGTGGACGTGGACTTCGACTCCCAGCGCGAGTTCGACGCCAACAACAACCTGCATGTCTGGTACGAGGGCCTGGAGGACGAAGTGCTGCGCCGCGTGGAGGCCGGGAACGTCACGTTTCAGACCCCGGCTTCGCGTTTCATCACCGCGGGCGTTCCGGCCAACAACTTCGGCGTGCAGGCCATCGCGCAGTTCGGCGCCCTCGAGCTGCGCGGTATCGTGGCACAGCAAAAAGGCAACATCGTCAAAGACCGCATCTACACCGTCGGGGCCGTGACCAGTCAGCCGCTCGATCGCGAGGCGCGCGACCTGGACTACGAAACCGGGCGGTTCTTCTTTGTGATTGATCCGGCCGCGCTGCCCGGGTACCCCGCGATCGACATCCTGCAGCTCGACCTGGTGCCGCGGCCCGACTCGCTGACGGTCGGTGCGCTGCGGGTGTACCGCCGCCGCGCCGTGGCGCCGAGCTCGAGTGGAAATCAGAACGCCGGAGGCGTGCGGGCGGTGGCATGCGGTCCGGGCCTCGTCGGGGGGGCCGTGGATTGCCGCATCCAGCGGGAAGGTCCGTTCGAATGGGAGATCCTGCAGGAGGGCAAGGACTACTACGTCGATCCCACTGGCGCCTGGTTCGCGCTGGCGAACCGGCTCGACCAGAACGATTACCTCGCTGTCTCCTATATCACGGCGATCGGCGCGGATTCGATCGGCACATTTCCCGTCGATTCGCGAACCGATACGTCGGTCGTGGACACGCTGCGGCTCGTGTACGACCCTAAGCCTTCGGTCACCGCGGCGTCGCCCACATTTCGCTTCGAAATCCGCAATGCCTACCGCGTCGGCGGCCGAGAGATCGATCGGACGAGCGTGGAGCTGACGCTGAGCGTCAACCAGCGTGAGCGGGGGGGCGGCGGGGGCTCCACCGATGAGACCTATCTCCAGCTGCTCGGCGTCGCGCTCGAGAACGACGCAACGAAGTTCGACCAGTACAACCGCCTGTTCCCGCGCGCGCGCGATCCCAATCAGGGCGATCCGGTGCGCGATCAATTCATCGTCTTCCCGCACCTGACGCCGTTCGCGGATGCGACCAGGCTGAGCGCGACCGAGCGCAACGACTCGCTCTACCGGACGCCACGCTCCTATCTCACGACCCAGGGCCCGCCGTCGGTCTTCGCGCTGCACCTGCACGCCGAGGCAACCGCTTCCGCGGATCGTTCGCAGCTGTCGCTGAACAGCTTCCAGATCCGCGAGGGCAGCGAGCACATCTACCTCGGCGACCGGCTGCTGACGCGTGAAACCGACTACACGATCGACTACACGACGGGCGAGATCCAGTTCAAGAATCCCGACGCGTTGTTTCAAGGCCTGGGTTCGGCGCAGGTGCGCGCCCAATTCGAAGAGCGCGCCGCCTTCGCGATCGCGCCCACCACGACCTACGGCCTCGCGGCGCGCTACGATCTCGGCGCGGTGGGCCAGGTCAACCTGCTCGGCATTTTCCAGAACGAGCAGAGCACGTTCACACGGCCGCCGCTCGGGTTCGAGCCCGCGTCGGGATTCATCGGCGGCATTCAGACGCAGCTGAAGTTCCAGCCCGCATGGGTCACGCGTTTGATGGATGCGCTCCCCGGAGTGCACACGAGCGTGCCGTCAGCGCTGAGCGTGAACGGCGAGATCGCGATGTCGAAGCCGTCACCGAACAAGTTCGGTCAGGCGTATATCGAGGAATTCGAAGGCGGCAACGCGCGGTCGGTCGTGCTCACCGACAACACGTGGCATTGGGGCAACATCCCGACGTCCGTGCGCGGCGTCGAGGGACTGGGATTCACCACGAGCTTCGACCCCGGCCAGGCTGCGTTCCTCACGTGGCAAAGTCTGCCGTACGAAGACGTCGGCGGGCAGCTCGTCCCCCGTCAGTTTCTGCCGCAGCAGATCGACCCGACGCTCCACTTCACCGGTCAGGCGCAACCGGCCGAGCCGGTGCTGTGGCTGACGCTGAAGCCGGACTCGATTCTGGGGCTGGCCAACCCGGCGGGGATACCGAACTGGCTGCGCCCGCCACAGAACGCGCCGCGCTGGCGGTCGATCACACAGACGCTCTCGGCGACCGGCGTCGATCTCTCGCGCGTCGAGTTCCTGGAGTTTTGGGTTTGGGAAGACGCACCGCGCACCGCGCGCGCCGACGGAACAGCGGTGCTCTTCGATTTCGGCGGCGTGTTCGAAGACGCGCTCGCATTCGTGCCCGATTCCTTCACCGTTTCACCCGCCGGCGATACGACGTACAGCGGCATACGCCGAGCCGGGGCCGGGCGCCTGGATTCCGAGCGCGACCCCCGCACCCAAACGTGGAGCGCGACGATCAACGATGAGGGAATTCTGTCGGACCGCGTCGTGGACGGCATCATCGAGTCTCCCTCGGGTGTCGTCATCGATACGCTGCCGCTCTGTTCCGTCACGCAGGACGGCCAGCTCGTGCCATTTACGCTCGGCGACGTGCGATCGCGCTGCGGCAGGCACAACAACGCGGTCGACACCGAGGACCAGGACGGCGATTTCGCGCTCGATTCGCTCACCGGTGTCCGCACGTCCGAGAGTTTCGTGCGCTTTGTGTTTCCGATCGGCGCGCCGCAGTACTACGTGCGCGATGGCGGAATGGAGAACGGCGCCGGGTGGCGGCTGTACCGCATTCCCTTTCACACCGACACGCTGCAAATCGGCTCGCCGAGCCTGCGCCAGGTACAATCGATCCGGATCACGGTCGTCGCGCCGGCGCCGCTCGGCGGAGGCCCAGAGACCGATCTCTCGTTCGCGCTCTCCCGCGTGCGACTCATCGGCAGCACATGGGTGAAGCGCAGTGACACGCCGATCGCGGGCATCGGCGGCGATCGCGGCACGGGTGTCGGCGACGTGGTCGCGTCGACGGTGAGCACCGAGAACCAGGACCTCGGCTATACGTCGCCGCCGGGCGTCACGGACGAAGCGGACCGCCGCAACGCCTCATTCCAGATCAACGCGACCGAGATCAACGAGCGGTCCATGCGCCTGTTGGCGAGTGGACTCGGCGTGGGCCAGCGCGCCGAGGCCTATCTCCGCTTCACCACCGAAGGCGACAAGAATTTCCTCAAGTATCAGACTCTGCGCGTGTGGGCGCGCGGCCGCGGCGCCGGCTGGGACGAGCAGGATCTCGAGTTCTTCATCAAGGCCGGCAAGGATCAGGACAATTTCTACATGTATCACGTCCCCGCGCACACGACGACGTGGGAGCCCGAGGTCGTGGTGCAATTCGAGCGCTGGCTCGTGCTGCGGGCGCGCATCGAGCAAGCGTGGCTCCGCGGGGACACTGCGCAGATCTATCCCGGTTGCCCCGACTCCGGTCTCCTGACTCCCGACTCCTCGTACGTCATGTGCGACGGTCCCTACATCGCCCATGTGCGCGATCCCGGCACCGCGCCGCCGAACCTGGCGCGCGTGCAGGAGATGGCGGCGGGAATGTGGCGGACGCAAGCGAATGCGGCGATCGCCGAGGCGGAGCTCTGGGTGGACGACATCCGGCTCGGCGACGTGGTGCAGCAGACCGGCGCCGCCGGCGCGCTGGACGTCGCGCTGGCCGCCGCCGACGTCGCCGATCTGTCGCTCAGCCTGTCGCGCCGCGACGGCCAGTTCCGTCAGCTGACGGACGATCCTTCGTACGTCACCGACAACAGCGCCAACGTCACCGGCACAGTGCGGCTCGATCGGTTTTTCCCCAACCGGTGGGGATTGTCGATTCCGCTGACCGTTCAGCGCACGTTGGCCACCAGCGACCCGTTCTATCTGAGCGGCACGGACCTGTTGGGAGCGGCGCTGCCCGGACTTCGCACGCCCAAAACGAGCTCGTCGAGCTACGCGGTCTCGGCGCGTCGCGTGCGGCACGCGGACGGCGGGATCGCCCGCTGGCTGCTGGACCCCGTGGCATTGATCGGATCGTACAGCAGCGGCGATACCCGAACGTCGCTGTCGGACGCGAGCGGCTCGAGCTACGCCGTGAATCTCGATTACACCAATCTTCCGAACGCCGCGATGGCGCGGATTGCGGGCGCGCGGCTGCGCATCAATCCGTCGCGCATTCATTTCCGGTCGGGCTTCGTCGGAAGCGATGCGACACGCTCCACGTTCGTCGTGCCGATCGAGGCGCCGGGAGATACCGCGCCGCCCGCCATTTCCCAGGCGCGGCTGTGGCAGAACGCCGCCGGCGTCCAGCTCACCCCGGTCACGGGCATGCAGCTGGGCATCGATGCGGTGTCGACGCGCGATCTGCGCGACTATGGCGACACGACGACCATGGGGCGGGTGATCCGCCAGCAGAGCTCGTCGCTGTTCGGCGCGGACATCGGTCTCGAGACACAGCGCCTGCTCACGACCACACTGTCGCTGACACCACGCGTCAGCAGCTGGATCCGGCCGCGCGCCGCGGTCGTCTCGACATTCGCGTTCGCGCGCGATCCCAATGCGACGCAGGCCGCGCGGGCGGAAGGCGACAGCGCAGGCGAATTCCGGGTCCCGGCCGCCTACACCAATGGGCGACGATTCGACGCGGGCGCGCAGGTCGATGCGCGCCGGCTTGCGCAGACAATCTTCGGCGATTCCGCCGGCGTGGCGGACTGGCTCGGTCACATCACCGGGCTCGACGTGACCTACAGTGCGCTGCTCGGGTCGACGTTCAGCCGCGCGACCGACCTGCCGCCGGCCGGTTACCAGTTTGCGCTGGGCGGATTGGACGGCTTCCGCCAGGTCGATGGCCAGTTGGCGACGTCCGCGAATCAGAATACGACACTGGCCACTGGCGGCACGGTGGCGTTGCCGCTCGGCCTGCGCGCGAATGCGACGTACCGACTGACGCGCGGCATCATCTGGTCGCTCCGAACCGACGAGCAAATCCCCATCCGGAGCCGCTCGCAGGAATGGCCTGCCGGGACGATCAATTGGTCGTTCACCCCGCCCAGAAAGCTGGTCGGCAAGCTGATGTCGAACGTCACGGCGCGGATGGGATATCGCCGCCTGGAGTCTTCCAATGAGCAGCCGACGTTCGGACTCCCGGGCGGGAGGAGCGTCGCGCTGAACAGCGTGCGGGAGGAAACGTTCACGCCGGCGGCGTCGATCACGTGGTTCGCCGGCGTGTTTACGAGCTTCGATCTGTCACAGACGACGTCCGATCGGGTGAGTGCGGGGAATCTTTTTCGCACCACCAGAAGCGCGCACAACGGCACGCTGACGTTTGCGTTCCGGCCACCCACCAAGGGCCGGTGGCAGTCCAACATTCGCACGACCGCGGGGTATTCCGTGGCCGACAATGCGACGTGTCTGCGTCGAGCGGGGCAGGAGGCCTGTGTCCCCTATGTGGACAGCCGGCAGACGCAGGCCCAGCTTACCATGGACACCGATTTGCCGAGCAACATGAGCGCCGGGCTTCAAATGGCGTACGTTCTCAACGAGGAGCGTCAAACGAACCGCAAGATCTCGCAGTTTGTGCTGACGGCGTTCGTGCAGGTCGCCGCGAGCGTGGGACAGATTCGATGAAATCGTGCGTCGTGCGTCGTGCGTCGTGCGTGGCGTTCATCTTCGCACTCTCATGCCAGGCTCGTGCCGGCGACGGTGGCCGAAACCCGGCCGGACCTCCGGAGTTCAAAGGAGCCGCCGCTCTCTCGTACGTCGAGAAGCAGCTGTCGTTCGGGCCGCGAATCCCGAATACACCCGGGCACGACAAGATGGGCGACTGGCTGGCGACCGAGCTGCATGGCCGGGCGGACACCGTGATCGTGCAGAGCTTCCAGCAAAAGACCGACAAGGGCCAGACGCTGAAGCTCAGCAACTATCTCGCGCAATTTCATCCGCACGCCATCGACCGCATCTTGTTCCTCGCGCACTGGGACACGCGCCCACTGGCCGACAAGAGCGCTAACCTCGCCCAGCAGCGCATGCCCGTGCCGGGAGCCAACGACGGCGCATCGGGCGTAGCACTGCTATTGGGAATCGCTGACGCATTCAAGGCCAAGCCGGTTCCCGCCACGCTGGGCGTGGATCTGCTGTTCGTAGACGGCGAGGACTACGGCGACTTCAGCGATTCGACCGAGACGCTGATCGGCTCGCGCTATTTTGCCAAGCACCTGCCTCCCGGATACACCACGCTGTACGCCGTCTTGCTCGACATGGTGGGCGACAAGGACCTCGATATACAGCAGGAGGGCTTTTCGCTTTCCAACGCACCCGAAGTCGTCCAGCGGGTGTGGCAGACGGCGGACCGGCTCGGCTATTCGCGCTACTTCCAGCCGCGGGTGGGGGAGACGCTCACGGACGATCACGTGCCACTGCAGCACGCGGGAATTCGGGCGATCGATGTGATCGATTTCAACTTTCCATATCACCACACCACAGACGACACGTTGGACAAGGTGAGCGCGGAGTCACTGCAGATCGTGGGAAACGTGGCGATAGCGCTGGTTCGACAATAGATCGTGCGTAACAACTACCGTGCGTCGTGCGTCGTTCGTCGTGCGTAAAAACGCCGCAACCTGCATTTGTTTGATGAGGACCCTCACGAAGCGCCTCGATATGCTGGCGCATGGACAGTTATCGATCGCTGGACGTCTGGAAAATCGCCCACGCAGCGACATGCTTGACCTACACATCGTGCGACAAGGCCTACCACGCCAAATCTCGTTCCATCCTTGATCAACTGAGGCGCGCCGCGCTGTCTGTTGAAGCCAACATCGTGGAAGGTTATGCGCTCGGTACTCCTGCCTTGTGTGCCAGACATTTACGAATTGCATTTGGTTCGGCAGCCGAAGCTGAGTGCTTCGTTCGCGTAGCTAATGAGCTTGATTACCTGCCGCGAGCAACCTGTGAAGAGCTAGAGGATCTGCTGGGCCGTGCCATGCAAATGTTGCGTCGGTTGATGCAGAACCCTCCTGCCGCACCCACGCACGACGCACGACGTACGACGCACGGTCATGGATGATCGTCGCGCCGCCCTTCTCCTTGCGTGCCTGGCTCTCGCTGGCGGAGGAGTTCGTTATCTGCTATCACCCTCGCCAGGCACTCCACCGGGTGACGTTCGACTCCAATCGAGCACCGTGTCTCGGCCAGGGGCCCTGAGAGACGTCGCCAATCGCGCGGCGCACCTCGCCCGTCCGTTGATGCCTGGTGAGCGGATTGATCTCGATCGCGCGGACGTGAGCGAGATCACGCGCTTGCCCCGCATCGGACCCGGCTTGGCGCAGCGAATCGTCGCCTGGCGCGCCCAGCACGGTCCATTTGGCAGCCTCAGCCGTCTCGACAGTGTGTCGGGCGTTGGACCAAAACTGTTGGACGCAATCCTTCCGTACGTCTCGTTTTCGGGCGTTTCAGCCACAAAACCTTGACCGGGGTAACCTCGAGTCCCATTTTAGTCCCTTCAATTTCAACGAGTTGCATACGGCGAGCGTTGCGATTACCCAGGACAAGCTCGGCGAAATCCTTGTCCGTGAAGGGCTGATCACCCAGGAACAGCTCAGGAAGGCGCTGCAGGAGCAAAAAAACTCCGGCATGCGCCTGGGCTATACCCTGGTGAAGCTGGGCTTTATAGAAGAAACCGAGGTCAGCAAGATGCTGGCGCGCCAGTACCGCATGCCGGCCGTCGACCTGTCCCGCTTCGAGGTCGATGCCAAGATCCTGAAGCTGATCCCCCCCGACATCGCCGCCAAGCACACCGTCCTCCCGCTGAAGCGGGAAGGCCGGACCCTCACGGTGGCCATTGCCGACCCGAACAACGTCACAGCGATCGAGGACATCAAGTTCATCACGCGGTGCGACGTGTTTCCGGTCATCGCCGGGGAGTACACGCTGCGCAACGCGATCGACCGCTACTACCAGCAGTCGGACGCGCAGCTCCAGAGCCTGCTCAAATCCGTCGAGGCCGAGGAGGATCTGGAGGTTGTCGAGGATCAGGAGGATGAAGACGTAAAGGCGCAGGATCTAGCGGACGACGCCCCGGTGGTGAAGCTGATCAACGGGCTCCTGACGGACGCGGTGAAGCGGGGTGCCTCCGACATCCATATCGAGCCGTTCGAGCACGAAATGCGGGTGCGCTACCGCGTGGACGGCGTGCTGCAGGAAGTGATGAAGCCACCGGTCAAGATGCGCGCCGCGCTCACGTCGCGCGTGAAGATCATGGCGCAGCTCAACATCGCCGAGCGCCGCGTGCCGCAGGACGGGCGCATCAAGCTCAAGATGGGCGCGCGCGTGATCGACTTCCGCGTTTCGACGTTGCCGGTGCTGTTCGGCGAGAAGATCGTGCTGCGTATTCTCGACAAGGGCAATCTGACGCTCGACCTGAAGACGTTCGGGTTCGAGCCGCGGGCCGAGCAGGACTTGCTGAAGGCGATCGAGAACCCATACGGCATGGTGCTGGTGACGGGGCCCACAGGATCGGGCAAGACGACGACGCTATACTCGGCGCTTTCGCGGATCAATCAGATCGACGTGAACATCATGACCGCCGAAGACCCGGTCGAGTACAACCTGCTCGGCATCAACCAGGTGCTCGTGCGGAACGAAGTGGGGATGACGTTCGCCGCGGCGCTGAAGGCGTTCCTGCGGCAGGACCCGAACATCATCATGGTCGGCGAGATCCGCGACCTCGAGACCGGCTCGATCGCGATCAAGGCCGCGCTCACGGGCCACCTCGTGCTCTCGACGCTGCACACCAACGACGCGCCCTCGACGATCACCCGCATGGTGGACATGGGCATCGAGCCGTTCAACGTGGCGAGCGCCGTGAACCTGATTGTGGCGCAGCGGCTGGTCCGGCGCATCTGCAAGGAGTGCAAGCAGCAGCACGAGTACACGCCCGAGGAGATGCACGCCTTCGCCATCGACAAGAAAGAAGGCCCGTTCTCCAAGGGCGCCGGGTGCGACACCTGTGCCGGCACGGGCTACCGCGGCCGCCAGGGCCTCTACGAGGTGATGGCGCTGACGAGCCCGCTGCGGCGCGAGATCCTGAAGGGCGCCTCGACCGAAGAGCTGCGCGATCTCGCCGTGAAGGAAGGCATGTTGACGCTCCGCATGGACGGGATGATGAAGGTCAAGAAGGGCGTGACTACGCTCGAAGAAGTCGTAAAAGAAACCGCAGCCGGATAAGGAGACGAAGCGATGCCAGTCAACCTTCGGGCGCTGCTCGAGGAAATGATCGAAAAGGACGCTTCCGACCTTCATCTGGTGGCCGGCGAGCGTCCCAAAATCCGCGTGGACGGCGACATCGTGAGCGCCACCAGCGAGGAAGTGCTGACGCCCAAGGACACGCTGTCGCTCGCCTACTCGGTGCTCACGGAGAACCAGAAGAAGCGCTTCGAGACCGAGAACGAGCTCGACTTCTCCTTCGGCATCCAGAACCTCGCGCGCTTCCGCGGCAACGTGTTCAAGCAGCGCGGCTGCGTCTCGGTGGTGATCCGGCAGATCCCGTTCAGCGTCAAGACGTTCCAGGAGCTCGGGCTGCCGCAGGTCGTGGCGCAGCTCGCCGACCGGCCGCGCGGCCTCGTGCTCGTCACAGGTCCCACCGGCTCGGGCAAGAGCACGACGCTGGCCGCGATGATCGACAAGATCAACAAAGAGCTCAAGGGCCACATCATCACCGTCGAAGACCCGATCGAGTTCATCCACCGCCATCAGGCGTGCATCGTGAACCAGCGCGAGGTGGGGACCGACACCAACAGCTTCCAGGCCGCGCTCAAGTACGCGCTGCGGCAGGACCCCGACGTCGTGCTGATCGGCGAAATGCGCGATCTCGAGACGATTCAGGCCGCGTTGACGATCGCCGAGACCGGACACCTGGCATTTGCGACGCTGCATACCAACTCGGCCGCCGAGTCGATCAACCGTATCATCGACGTGTTCCCGTCGCACCAGCAGTCGCAAGTGCGCGCCCAGCTCGCGTTCGTGCTCGAAGGCGTGTTGACGCAGACGCTGCTGCAGCGGTCCAAAGGTCGCGGCCGCGTCATGGCGGCCGAGATCATGATCTGCACCCCCGCGATCCGCGCGTTGATCCGCGACGACAAGGTCCACCAGATCGAGTCGTCGATGCAGGCGGGGAAGAAGTTCGGCATGCAGACGCTGAACGACGCGCTCTATCAGCTCTACATGGGCCGGGAAGTGACCAAGGAAGAATGTCTGCGCGTGACGTCGAAGCCGAATGATTTCCTGCGCTCCATCGGCGAGACGCCGCCCGAGGATGAAAAACCGGCCGGCGCAGCGGCGCAGGGGGCCCAGGCGGGATCACCTAAAGTGGCGATTCGGAGGTAGGTATGGCGAACTTTGAATACACCGCGCGCAACATGAAGGGCGATCTGATTCGCGACAAGATCGACCTGGCGACGCGCGATGACGTCATTGCGCACCTGCGCAAAAACAAAATGATCGTGGTCCAGGTCCGCGAGGCGAAGGCCAAGGGCGGCAGCCTGGCGGATCTCTTCAAGCCGGGCGTGAAGACGCGCGACGTCGTGATCTTCACGCGCCAGTTTGCCACCATGATCAACTCGGGTCTGCCGCTGGTGCAGGCGCTCGACATTCTGTCGCAGCAGACCGAAAACAAGGTGCTCGCCGACGTCACGCGCCAGGTGGTCTACGACGTGGAGAGCGGCCACACCCTGGCCGACGCGCTCCGCAAACACCCCAAGGCGTTCACCGATCTGTACGTCAACATGGTGGCGGCCGGTGAGGCGGGCGGTATTCTCGACACGATTCTGCTGCGGCTGGCGGTCTTCCTCGAAAAGAACGACTCCATCGTGCGCAAGGTGAAGGGCGCGATGATTTACCCTGCCGTCATCTTCTCGGTCGCCGCGATCGCGATCGCCGTGCTGCTGATCTTCGTCATCCCGACGTTCCAGAACATGTTCGCATCCGTCAACCTGGCGTTGCCCCTCCCGACGCGCATCGTCATCGGCGCGAGCAACCTCCTCAAGAATTTCTGGTGGGCAATCATCGCCGTCGCCGTTTTTCTCGTCTTCGCCGTCAACCGGTACAACAAAACGACGGCGGGCAGGCTGCAGATCGACAAACTGCTGCTGAGCATGCCGGTGCTCGGCGACCTGCTGCGCAAATCTGCGGTCTCACGCTTCACGCGGACCCTGGGCACGCTGATCTCCTCGGGCGTCTCGATCCTCGACGGCCTCGAGATCACGGCTCGCACCGCGGGCAACATGGTCATCCACAACGCCGTCATGGAGTCGCGCGCCTCGATCGCCGGCGGTGAAACGATCGCCGCACCGCTGCAAAAATCGAAAGTGTTTCCACCGATGGTGATCTCGATGATCGCGGTCGGCGAGCAGACCGGCGGTCTGGACGAGATGCTCACCAAGATCGCGGACTTCTACGACGACGAAGTGGACGCCGCCGTCAGCGCGCTGCTCTCGCTGCTCGAGCCCATCATGATCGTCGTGCTCGGCGTGATCGTCGGCGGCATGGTCGTCGCGATGTACCTGCCCATCTTTGATATGGTCAACGCAGTACAGTAAGAAAGACGCCGCAGAGGCCGGGAGGCCGAGGGGCTATGAGGACTGAGCTGGCGGGGAAAACCCTGCACGCTCGCTCCTCATAGCCCCTCAGCCTCTCGGCCTCTCAGCGCCTCCCTGTAAGCTCGAATCTTGCATTTTGCCAGACCACCCCCAATAATGCCCCCCCATGCGCTGGCTCGGCGTCAAATCTCAGGGGTCGGTCCCGACCGCGTTCGACCTCCTCCGCCTGCAGTACCTGGGCCGGATGTGCTTGGGCGTCGCCATCTACGTCACCGCCGCCCTCAAGGTCCAGGTCGCCGCCCCGCTCGACATCCTCGTCACGTCGTTCATGCTGGTCGCGGCCGCCGCCGTCACGCTCGCGTCGTACTGGCACACGCATGTCCGGCGCCGCATGCCGGGTCCGACGTTCCTCTATCTCCAGGCCCTGTTCGACGTCCTGCTGATCACCGCCGTCGTCCACATGACCGGCGGCGCCGACTCCGACCTCGCCAGCCTCTACGTCATTCTCGTCGCGGTTACCGCGCTGCTCATGCCGCCGGCCAACGCCGGCCTGGTGACGCTGTTCGCTGGGCTCGTCTATTTCGCCGACGTCTTCTGGGGCCATCCCGGCACCGTCAGTGCCGGCGTCTGGATTCAGCTCGCCGTGTTCGTGCTCGTAGCGCTGGTGATCGCCTATGTCGCCAGCCGGGTGAACATCCTGGGCGCCGCACGCGAGGCGCTGGCGGCCGAAGTGCGCCAGGTCCAGCTCGAGGCGGACGACGTGCTGCGCAACATCCGCACCGGCGTGATCACCGTGGACGCCGACGGGCGGCTCCTGTACGCCAACCCGGCCTCTGAAGAAATCCTCGGCTTCAAGGCGCGCGAATGGCTTGGCCGGACTGTAATGCCCGAGTTCGCGCGACTCGCGCCGGAGTTCTGGGCCGCCGTCACCTCTACGGCGCGCCGCGGAGTCCGGCTGATGCGCGTCGAAGCGACGGTGCACCGCGCCGATCACAGCTTTCCAATCGGCGTGACGACGACGACGCTCGACGGGCCTTCCGGCACACGGCCTCGCGTGTCCGCGATCTTCACCGACATCTCCGATTCCAAACGGCTCGAAGAGCTGCATTTGCGCGCCGAGCGTCTCGAGGCGGTCGCAGAGCTTTCGTCGAGCCTGGCGCATGAGATCAAGAATCCGCTTGCCTCGATTCGCAGCTCCGTCGAGCAGCTCGGTCGATCCACGCGCGCGAATCCCGACGAGAAGTTTCTCGCCGGCCTCATCGTACGCGAAAGCGACCGGCTGTCGCGCCTGCTCTCGGAGTTCCTGGACTTCTCGCGCGTGCGCGTCACCGCATGCCGTCCGGTGGATCTGCACGCCGTGGCCGCCGCCGCGATTCGGCTGGTGCGGCAGCATCCCGACTGCGCGGCCGGCGCAACGATCACGCTCGAAGGCGGCCCCACGCCCATGGAAGGCGACGAAGATCTGCTGCACCGTGTGGTGTCCAACCTCGTGCTCAACGCGGTGCAGGCCGCGGGCGCGAAGGCGTCGGTGAACGTGCGCACCGGACTCGCGGCCGCAAACGAGCTGCCCGGTGCCGCGGGTATCGACAATCCGGTCGCCCTGCGCGTGAGCGACAACGGCCCCGGCATCCCGGCCGAATTGCAGCAGCGGCTGTTCGAGCCGTTTGCCACGGCACGCGTGGGTGGCACGGGCCTCGGGCTCGCGATCGTGCAACGCGCCGTCGAAGCGCATCGCGGGCTCGTGTTTGTGGATACGCAGCCGGGGGGAACGACCTTCACCATCTACTTCCCGGCGGCACGTCGGAAGGAGGAAGCTGCGTAATGGCGAACGCACCATCTATCCTCGTCATCGACGATGAGCAGGGAATCCTCGAGACGCTCCGTATCCTGCTCAAGAACGAGGGTTTCGATATCACGACGGCCCAGGGAGGGAAGGCGGGCCTCGAGCAGTTGAAAAGCTCCGCGCCCGACATCGTGCTGACCGACCTCAAGATGCCGGGCGTGACCGGCATCGAGATCTTGTCCGCGGTCCGCGGACAAGATCCTGAAACGCCCGTGATCCTGATGACGGCGCAGGCGTCGCTCCAGACCGCGATTCAGGCCGTGAACGAAGGCGCCTTCTACTATATACAGAAGCCGTTTTCGAACGACGACATGGTGGCGATCTGCCGCCGCGCCGCCGAGCATCGCCGCCTGCGCGCGGAGAACAAGCAGCTCAAGCAGGAGATCCGCAGGCGCGAAGGGTCCGGCAAGATCAAGCCGCTGGGCAAGTCACGCCTCTTCTCCGATGTCCTGCGCCTGGCCGAACAGGTCGCGCCCACCGAAAGCACCGTCCTCATTCAGGGCGAGTCGGGAACGGGAAAAGAGGTCATCGCGCGCTATCTGCACGAGCTGTCGACGCGAGCCGAAGGTCTGTTCCTGTCGCTCAACTGCGGCGCGCTGCCCGAGAGCCTGCTCGAGTCGGAATTGTTCGGTCACGTGAAGGGGTCGTTCACGGGCGCGGTCCGCGACAAACAGGGACTGTTCGCGGCGGCGCGCGGCGGGACGTTCTTTCTCGACGAAATCGGCGAGATGTCGCCGGCCACGCAAGTCAAACTGCTCCGCGTCCTGCAGGAGCGTGAGGCGATCCCCGTCGGCGGCACCGAAGCGATCCCCGTGGATGTGCGCGTGGTCGCCGCCACGAATCGCGACCTGGAAGACGAGATCAAGCGCGGCCGGTTCCGCACCGATCTCTACTACCGGCTGAACGTGATCAATATCCATCTCCCGCCCCTGCGTGACCGGCGCGAAGACATCCCCATCTTTGTGAAAGAGTTTCTCGTGCACATCGCCGCCGAGCGGGGCGAGGCGTCAAAGTCCCTGTCGCCCGAGGCGGAAGCGGTGATCATGGCGTACGACTGGCCGGGCAACGTCCGCGAGCTGGAAAACGCGCTCGAGCGTGCCGTGACGCTCACCAAAGGCGACTCCATTCCGCGCTCGGCGATTCCCGACAAGATCAGCGAGCACAAGGCCGAGCCGCTGGTTGCCGAGCGACAGCACGCCAATCCTTCGCTCGACGTGATCGAGCAGGCCTACATCACCTGGGTGCTGCAGAGCGAAGGGGGCAACAAGACGCGCGCCGCCGAAGTGCTCGGCATCGACCCTTCGACGCTCTACCGGAAGTTGAGCCGCTACGACGGCAGCGAGAAAAAGACCGATTCCGAAACCGTCCAGCCACCCAGAACCGAGTGATCCGGTTGGCGCGGAGACGCTGGAGCAGCTCGCCGGCGCTGCGCGCTACAACCGCTGGATGTTCGATCGCCTCCGCCGCTGGATCGGACGGCGCGTGCTCGAGATCGGATCGGGCATCGGCAATCTGTCGGCATTTCTGGTCGATCGCGAGCGCCTCGTGCTCACCGACACCCGGGAGGAGTACCTGGCCCGCCTGCGCGCGCGCTTCGCGGGCCGGCGCAACGTTTCGGTTGCGCGACTCAATTTGCCGGACGACCACGGCGCGCTCGCCGGACAGCGCTTCGACACCATCATCTGCCTCAATGTCCTCGAGCACGTTGCGGACGACCGCGGCTCACTCGCCCAAATCCGCGCCATGCTCGCGCCGGGTGGGCGGCTCGTGCTGCTGGTGCCCGCGCTGCCGGCGCTCTACGGCTCGATGGATCGCGAGCTCGGCCATCACCGCCGGTACAAGCGTGGCGTGCTGGCCGACTTGCTGCGTGCGACAGGGTTCAACGTGGCGCACACCGAGTACTTCAACCTGGCCGGCGTACCGGGCTGGTGGCTCGCGGGACGCGTGCTCCGCCGGCCGATGATTCCGGCGGGCTCACTCAAGCTGTACGACGTGCTCGTGCCGCTTTTCAGACTCGAGAGGCTGCTCCCCTGGCGCGTCGGTCAGTCGCTCATTGCGATCGGTGAGGCGGCGGCGTGATCCCCGAGCGCCGGTCTCCCAACCTGCTGCTGTCGGTGATCGTGCCGGCCTACAACGAGGCGGCGACGGTCGAATCCGCGCTGCGGCGCGTGCGTCAGGTGGCGCTGCGGCTCGAGATCATCGTCGTGAACGACGCGTCGACCGACGGCACGCGCGAGATCCTGGAGAAGCTGGCCGGTGAAGGGCTGGTGGATCGCGTTATCAGTCACGAGCAGAACCGCGGCAAGGGAGCCGCGATCCGAAGCGGGATCGCGGCTGCCACGGGCGACGTCGTTGTCGTGCAGGATGCCGATCTCGAGTACGATCCGTCGGAGCTGCCGGCGCTGCTGCTCCCGATTCGTGCCCGCCAGGCCGACGCGGTCTACGGCTCCCGGTTCCTGAGCGGCCCGCATCGCGTGCTCTACTTCTGGCACTACATCGGCAACAAGTTGCTGACCTTGCTCTCCAACATGTTCACGAACCTGAATCTCACCGACCTCGAGACCTGCTATAAGGTCGTGCGCGCCGACGTGCTGAAACGCCTGCCGCTCACGTCCAATCGCTTCGGGTTCGAAGTGGAGATCACCGCGCGTCTGGCGCAGGCGCGCGCGCGCATCTGGGAGATTCCGATCTCCTATAGCGGCCGCACCTATGCAGAGGGGAAGAAAATCACCTGGCGCGACGGACTGGCCGCGCTGTTTCACATCGTGCGCTACAATCTGTTCGTCCCCGGCAAACTCGACACTTGGCGCTTACCGGCGAAGTAAAGGCTGGTCTCGCGACCGCGGCCGCCGCACTGGCCGTCGGACTTCTCACGCTCAATCACGCGCTCGTCGGTGTGTTCTATGACGACGGGCTCTATGCCGGACTCGCGACCGCGCTTGCGACGGGTCACGGCTACGTACACCCGAACCTGCCCGGCCTGCCCGGCGCTGTGCACTATCCACCGCTCTATCCGGCGCTGCTGACGCCTCTGTTCGGCCTGCTGTCGGTGCACGCGGCTGCCATGGCCGGGAAGATTCTGAACGCGATGCTGAATGCCGCCGCGGCAGGCTTGATCTCGTGGCATGTGACAAAGACGGAGCTCTTGGGTCAGGGTATTCCGCGCTGGACTCCGCATGCGCTCGTCTTCGCGGCCGCGATCGCCATACCGGTGCTGGCGACGCAGGGCGTCTTGTTCGCAGAGCCGCTGTTCAGCGTACTGCTGGCGCTAGCGGTGATAGAAGCCGATCGCGGTGATCGTCCCTGGATCGCCGGCGCCGCCGCCGCGTTAGCGCTCCTCACGCGCTCCATCGCCATCGCGCTCGTCGCCGGGATCGCGCTGTTTCTGCTGCTGCGCCGCGCACCGCGCCCTGCCATTGCCAGAGTGGTGATTCCTGGCGCGGTCGCCGCGGTGCTTTGGGGTCTCTGGGTCGCTACGCACGCCCGCCAGATCGATCCGGAGCTCGCACTCGGCTACGGGACGTATTTCGCCCACGTCAGCCAGGCCGGTCTGTCGGCGATCAAGGTGAACCTCCGCGACATGCCGCGCCCGCTCGACGCACTCGCCTTCGGTTGGATCCCCTTTCGCTGGGTCTACAACGTTCTTGCGGCCATCTCCCTCGGCATTGGTTTCTACGGCCTCTGGTTCGTATTGCGTCGATCGGCGATCGGACTGTTCCTCGTTTTCTATTTCATCATCCTCGTAATCTGGCCGCACCCACCCGACCGCTTTCTCTGGGCTGTCCTGCCGTGGCTCGTCCTGGTGTGGGCACTGGGCGCGATCGAGATCGCGCGACGCTGGCGCGTGGCCCGGATTCCCGTCGCATTGCTCGCGGTCATCGCACTGGGAGGCTACGGCTATTACGAATACCGTGGCTTCCGCGGCCACTGGTGGGAGCTTCAGGCCCGGGCGATCTCCGCGAATTTCGCGGAGCTGCTGCCGGTCATCCAGAGCCTCCCCGATTCCGCCGTCGTCGCGACCGATGACGAAGCGCTCTTATGGCTCTATAGCCGCCGACGCTCGGTTCCGTTTTATCTCGAGCGATATCGCGGTCGCGACTTGATCACCCCGACGCCGGCCGAGCAACGCGCGTATCTCGAACGCATGGGGATCACGCATGTGCTGCTCGCCAGCTCGACGTCCCCGTCGGCCATCCAGCTGCGCGCCCTGCTCGGCGCCTATCCGCCCTGGCTCACCGCGGTCTACCGCTGGCCCGACGGCCGCTGGCTGTTCGCCGTGAACCGTGGACGGTAGTCCTCACCCCCTGACCCCCTCTCCGCTTCGGAGAGGGGGAATGCTGTACCTCGTCGTCGCACTCGCGGCGCTGCTCCCCCACATCCCGGCGCTCTGGAACGGGTTCGCGATGGACGACCTCTACATCATCGTCTGGAATCCGCTCGTGCATTCGCTGCACGGTGTCTGGAGCGCGTTCGGCGGACCGTACTGGCCGCCTGATCTCGGCGGGCAGATGTATCGCCCGCTTCCACTCGCCTCGTTCGCACTCGACTGGACGCTCGCGAGCGGTCATCCGATGCTGTTCCACGCGATCAATCTCATCTGGCATGCCGGTGTCTCTCTCACTGTCGCGAAGCTCGCATTGAGTTTCTCCTCTCCCGACGGGAGGGGGGATCAGGGGGTGAGGACTGCACTCGTTGCCGGTCTCATCTTCGCAGTCCACCCCCTCCATGTCGAAGCCGTCGCCAATGTCATCGGACTTGGCGAGCTGATGGCCGCGGCGGCCGTCTGCCTGGCCGTTTACGCCGCCGTGATTCGCCAGAACGTACTCTGGTCCGGGGTGGCACTGCTGCTGGGATTGCTCAGCAAGGAGAACGCGATTGTCGCGCCGGCGCTCATCATCTGGGCCTGGATCGTCGGCCCGCCACTTGTTCCACGGCCGGACCGGCGGCGCATCGCCGCGTTCGCCGCGAGCTGGGTGTTGGTGGTGGGCGCCTTTCTCGTCGTGCGCGGGATCGTGCTGCACCCGTACGAGCGCCTGAATGCGACGGCGCCGATCTTCCTTGGTGAGAACGCGCTGGCCGCCCGCTTTACCGCACTCGCGGCGCTGCGCGACGTCTTCCGCCTGCTCGTCTTCCCGCTGACCCTGCGCGTCGACTATTCGCCCGACGAGCGCACGATCGTCCACTCCCTGCTCGATGCGCGATTCGCGGTCGGATTCCTGTGTCTGGCGGTTTGGGGCGGCCTGCTCGTCCTCGCGTGGCGTCGCAAACGACCAATCGAGCTCTTTGGGCTTGGATGGATCGCCATCGCCTTCCTGCCGGTGTCGAATCTGCTGTTTTCCACCGGGGTGCTGATTGCCGAGCGCACACTGTATCTGCCGTCGGTGGGCTTCGCCCTCGCGGCCGGGGCAGCGCTCGCGCGTCTGCCCGGCGCTCGCCACCGTATTGTTCTCGCGTTGATTCTCGTGGCGGGGGCCATCCGGACCGCGCTCCGCACGCCGGTCTGGCACGACGATTACGCCGTCACGCAGAGTATTCTGACCGACTCCCCCGATTCCTACCGGGGACCCGCGCGCATGGCGGCGATCTATCAGAGCCACCGGCAGCCCGCCCAGGCGCTGCGCGCGCTGCAGGAAGCGTCGAAGATCTACGATCGGGACCCCACGCTCTTCGTCGCCGCTGCGGACGCCGCGATCACGCTCGGACGTCCGCGACTCGCCGATACCCTCTTGATGCAAGCCGAGCAGATGTGCCATGAGTGCCCGGGGTATCTGCGCACGCAGGCGCTCGCCGCTCGCACGCGCGGCGACGCTGCCGTCGCGGACTCATTGCTTGCGCGCATCCGATGAAGCGCGAGCAGTTGCTGTTGGTCTTCGTCGCCGCCGTCGCCTTATATCTGTCCACTGCGCGCTACGGCTTCGTACAGGACGATCGCGCGATCGTTGTCTCGAATCCCGCGGCGCATTCGGTGCCCGCCGCGCTCGCCGCCTTCAACGATCCGTACTGGCCCCGCGAGACCGGCGCCGGACTGTATCGACCGGTCACGATCCTGAGCTACGCGATCGACTGGACGATCTCCGGCGGCCGTCCGGGATGGCTGCATCTGATGAACGCGTCGTGGCACGGGCTCGCAACGGTCTTGCTCGTGCTCCTGCTCGCTCGCTGGCTTCCACCATTGGGAGCCACAGCGGCGGGAGTCGTCTTCGCCTGGCACCCCGTTCACGTTGAAGCCGTCGCGAGTATCGTTGGACGTGCGGAGCTGCTGGTTGCGGTCGGGATTCTGGGCGCTGTGCTTGCCGCCCGCCGCGGCAAATGGGTCCTTGCCGTGCTCTGCGCGGCGCTCGCGATGCTCAGCAAAGAGCACGGTGTCATCGTAGGTGTCGTGATACTGCTCGACAAGTGGCTCCCGTTCCCCCTCTCCGGAACGGAGAGGGGGACAGGGGGTGAGGACTATCCACGTGCATTCTGGATTGCCCTTGGAATCGTCACCATCGGCTATCTCGTCGCCTGGTTCTCGATCGGTTGGGTTGGCGAAGGCGATGCTGCCGCGGTCTTCTATGGCAGGGGTACGATGGCTCGTCTGGCGATCGCGTTGCCGGCCGCGCTGCGCGCGGGAGTGCTGCTCATCTGGCCGAGCTCGCTGTCATCCGACTACAGCCCGCAAGTGATTCAAGCGCGTTCCACATTTTCGCTGGCCGCAGTCGCGGGCCTCTTCGTCGTCATCGCGGTACCGGCCCTCGTGTGGTGGTGCCGGCGGCGCGCGCCCGCAATCGCGTTCTCGGCGGGAATCGCAGCACTCTCGTACTGGCCCGCTTCGAACCTTCTGTTCGCATCCGGTATCGCATTGGCCGAGCGCAATCTCTATCTCGCGGTCGCGCTGCCGGCAGCGTGTGTCGGATGGGCAGCGACGACAATTCTGGTACGACGCGGTCTGCGTCCTGCCGTGGTCACCGTGACGATTGTCGCGATTGCCGCAGGTTGGCGATCGCTCGCGCGGCTGCCGGCATGGCGCAACAACCAGGCACAGCTCCTCACGCTGCTCACCGAACATCCGGAATCGTATCGTGCGCACGCGTCGGCGGCGGCGGTGCTCGCAGGGCTGCACGACACGACGGGGGCGCGCCGCGAGTATCGCATTGCGGACTCGCTCTACGCGGGGGACCCGTACCTCGACGGCGCATACGCGATCTACCTGATGAGCATCGGCGATACGGCGGCTGCCGTGCCGCTGATCGAGCGGAGACGCAGTGGTGAAGTAGGCGTGCGGATGACGCTGCGCGCAGAATTCCTGCTCGAGCTTGCCCGCCGGCATTTCGCGCAGGCTCGAGCGCTGGCGGATTCGGCGTCGAGGCGGTTTGCAGGGGAGCGAGACTGGTATTTGGCGTACCGCCAATGAGTTATGACATTTTCGCGTCCGGCGTGGCAAGTTGCAAAAAGCCTGAGTTCATTGGGGTTTCTCGTGCGTCGGCGAACACGACGAACATGCCATAACACGTTGTGGTGCGTGTAGTTACATCGAGTTAATCCTTTGGGGGCATGATTCGTGCCCCAGTGGACTCCGGGATAACTGTGGCATTCATGTCTCGGAACCATACAGGGGAGGTTTTCCAGATGAACCGCAAGGGTTTCACTCTGATCGAGCTTCTGATCGTGGTCGTGATCATCGGCATTTTGGCCGCGATCGCGATTCCGAAGTTCGCAAACACGAAGGAGAAGGCGTATCTGGCTTCGATGAAGTCAGACCTGCGTAACCTGATCACCGCCGAAGAGGCGTATTTCGCCGACTCGGTGAAGTACACGAGCAATCTCGGTACCGCGTACAACACGACCAGCGGCGTTGTCGGCCCCACGATTACCGTGACGGCTGACGGTTTCACGGCGACTGTGTCGCACACCACGACCACGAAGACGTGCGCGGTGTACGTGGGTTCGACGGCGCTCGCTCCGGCCAACAAGGAAGGCGAGCCGAAGTGCGCGTAAGGCCTCTGGCCTGACGCTCAGGGCGGCGAGGGAAACAAACCTCGCCGCTCTTTTTTTGTGACGAAGTGTCGTATCGATGGGTCGTACCGCGCAGTTTTTGACCGTGTCCAGTCCTCTGGGAGGAGTGCAGTGAACCGCAAAGGCTTTACCCTGATCGAGCTTCTGATCGTGGTCGTGATCATCGGCATTTTGGCCGCGATCGCGATTCCGAAGTTTGCGAACACGAAGGAGAAGGCATATCTCGCGTCGATGAAGTCGGATCTGCGGAACCTCATCACCGCCGAAGAAGCGTACTTTGCCGATTCCGTGAAGTACACGAGCAACCTCGGCACCGCATACGCGACGACGAGCGGCGTGGTTGGACCGACGATCACCGTGACGGCGGACGGCTTTACCGCGACGGTATCGCACACCACCACGACCAAGACCTGCGCGATTTACGTGGGTTCGACGGCGCTCGCGCCGGCCAACAAAGAAGGCGAGCCGAAGTGCGCGTAGCACGTTGAGATATCAGTCTTTGAGGGCGGCGGGGAAACTCGCCGCTCTTTTTTTGTCGCCGTTCCACTTTGCTGGTGACTTGACTCACAGTGTCCGCCGTGCCCCTGCCCGATCATTCGGTAGCGCCTCAAGTTCTGTCCCGGAGGAAGGGAGGCTGTCGGATGAACCGCAAGGGTTTCACACTCATCGAGCTGCTGATCGTAGTCGTGATCATCGGCATCCTGGCCGCGATCGCGATTCCGAAGTTCGCCAACACGAAAGAGAAGGCATATCTCGCGTCGATGAAGTCGGATCTGCGTAACCTGATAACGGCCGAAGAGGCGTATTTCGCCGACTCGGTCAAGTACACGAGCA